>Ga0207640_10000018_pt1 | contig 193664 bp, 187 predicted proteins | sample KBSCornC42_FD_184300 | JGI IMG/M metagenome (GOLD analysis project Ga0207640, IMG submission 184300) | Corn rhizosphere microbial communities from Kellogg Biological Station, Michigan, USA - KBS Corn C4-2 (SPAdes) (version 2) | ecosystem: Host-associated > Plants > Roots > Rhizosphere > Soil ... | reverse complement strand
GAAATGCTCCTTGTCCGGGAACACCTCGTCCTGCAGCGGCAGGAAGGCGCCGCCGGAATCGACCAGGTACACGCAGGGCAGGCGGTTCTCCAGCGCCACTTCCTGCGCGCGCAGGTGCTTCTTCACGGTCATCGGGAAATAGGTGCCGCCCTTGACGGTGGCGTCGTTGGCGACCACCACCACCTCGATGCCGTGCACGCGGCCGATGCCGGTGATGATGCCGGCGGCCGGCGCGGCGTCGTCGTACATGCCGTGCGCGGCGAGCGGCGAGAGCTCGAGGAAGGGCGAGCCCGGGTCGAGCAGGGCGCGGATGCGCTCGCGCGGCAGCAGCTTGCCGCGCGCGGTGTGCTTCTCGCGCGCCTTCTCGCCGCCGCCTTCGGCGCTGTGCGCCAGCTGTCGGTGCAGATCGTCGACCAGCGCGCGCAGGCTGGCGCTGCCGGCCTGGAATTCGGACGAACGGGTATCCAGTTGCGAGGCGATGACACTCATGAGGCGAAGGCTGCGCTCGGGGAAAGGCCGGATGATAGCGGCCGGCGCACTGCAGCCGAAACACACCGCCGCATTTCCTCGCGACGCGGTTTTTTGCGGACGAAAAAAAACCGGCCGCTCGCGCGGCCGGTTTTCCTGAAGCATCGCGAAGGGATTAATGGCCCTTGGCGGCGTCCTTCGCCTTGTCCGCGGCGTCCTTGGCGGCGCCGGCAGCGTCCTGGGCAGCACCAGCGGCCTTGGAAGCGGCGTCGGCAGCCTGCTCCATGGCGGCAGCCGGAGCGGTGCCGGCGGCAGCCGGAGCAGCGGCGGTCGAAGCCGGAGCAGCAGCCGGAGCGGCAGCGGTGGAAGCCGGAGCAGCGGCCGGAGCCTGCTCGGCAGCCTTCTGAGCCTGGTCAGCCGACTGCTGAGCCTGGTCAGCCGACTTCTGGGCGTCCTGCGCGGAATCCTGCGCGCCGTTGCTGCAAGCCGCCAGCAGCGCGACGAGCGCGGAGGCGAGTAGGGTACGCGTGAACTTCATTGTTGAATCTCCTTTGCCGTGGAATGCCGTTTGGCGGGCGTATTAATAGCGCTTTCGCGGAATTTGCGCCACATCTTTATTTAACAAGGCCATAGCCGGTTAGCCCCCTTTCATGGGGCCACCGGCTCGGGTCTGTCTTGCGCTCAGCCCAGCAGTTCGACCGCGATGGCGGTGGCTTCGCCGCCGCCGATGCACAGCGTGGCGATACCGCGCTTGAGGCCACGGGTCTGCAGCGCATTGAGCAGGGTCACCACCAGGCGGGTGCCGCTGGCGCCGATCGGATGGCCGAGCGCGCAGGCGCCGCCGTTGACATTGAGCTTGTCGTGCGAGATGCCCAGCTCGCGCATCGGCGCCATCGCCACCACGGCGAAGGCTTCGTTGACCTCGAACAGATCCACGTCCGCGACCTTCCAGCCGGCCTTGTCCAGCACCTTCTGGATCGCGCTGACCGGGGCGGTGGTGAACCACTCCGGCTCCTGCGAATGGGTGGCGTGGGCCACGATGCGGGCCAGCGGCTGGATGCCGCGCGCCTTGGCGTCGTCGGCCGAGAGCAGCACCACGGCGGCGGCGCCGTCGGAGATGCTGGAGGAGCTGGCCGCGGTAATGGTGCCGTTCTCCTTGCGGAAGGCGGGCTTGAGGCTCGGCACCTTGGCGATGTCGGAGCGGCCCGGCTGCTCGTCGGTATCCACCACCACATCGCCCTTGCGGCCGGCCACGGTGACCGGGACGATCTCGCCGGCGAAGGCGCCGTTCTGCTGGGCGGCCTGCGCGCGCCTGACCGACTCGATGGCGAAGGCGTCCTGCTCCTCGCGGGTGAAGTGGTACTTGTCGGCGCACAGCTCGCCGAACACGCCCATGGCCTTGCCGTCGTACGGATTGGTCAGGCCGTCCCAGGCCATGTGGTCGACCAGCTGGCCGTCGCCGTAGCGGATGCCGGTGCGGGCATTGACCATGTGCGGCGCGTTGGTCATCGACTCCATGCCGCCAGCCACCACCACGGCGGCGGAACCGGCCTTGATCAGGTCATGGCCGAGCATGATGGCCTTCATGCCGGAGCCGCACACCTTGTTGACGGTGGTGCAGCCGACGGCCGTGGGCAGGCCGGCCTTCAGCGCCGCCTGGCGCGCCGGCGCCTGACCGAGGTTGGCCGGCAGCACGCAGCCCATCAGCACTTCATTGACGTCCTGTGCGGCGATACCGGCCTGCTCCAGCGCGGCCTTGATGGCGGTGGCGCCCAGCACCGGGGTGGGCACGCCGGTGAACTGGCCGAGGAACGAGCCGATGGCGGTGCGCTTGGCGCCCGCGATGACAACACTGACGTCCGACATGGGGATCTCCGCAAGGACTTGGGTGGGCAGGGGTTGCCCGCGTATTGATCGGACGATTATCGCAGCCGCCTACCACTGCCGGCAAACCGTTGCCGTGGCAGGGGTTTACGCGCGACCTCCGTCATCATTTCTTCGCAATTCGTTGCGCCGGCTTTATGCGACCATGGCGACCAGGAATCGCCGGCCGCGGGCAAGCCGCGCCGGCCTAGACATGGGTCGTCAAAGAACGGGGATCAAGATCATGGGCATCCGGAACGGTTTTCCGCGCCAGCGTGAGCTATGCCTGGCCGTCGTCGTCGCACTGGGGCTCAGCGCCTGTGGTGGAGGCGGCGGCAGCGGCAATGTCCGCGTGGCGCCCAGCGCGCCGCCGAGCACGCCTTCGCAGCCCAGCAGTCCGCAACCGCCGATCGACGCGCATCACGCCCTGACCGATACCAATGCCGCACACGCGCAGGGCTACACCGGACAGGGCGTGATCATCGGCGTGGTCGACAGCGGTGTCATGCGCAACCATCCGGCGCTGGCAGGGCGGGTGCTGGCGGATCTGATCTATGTCGATCCCAGCGTCAACAACACCAATATCGACGACGTGGTCGGCCATGGCACCTGGGTCTCGCAGGTGGCCGCCGGCAAGCCGGTAGGGCAATTCGTCGGCGGCATCGCGCCGGGGGCCAGCATCGTGTCGGCACGCATCATCGCCGACAAGGAGCCCACCGACGACGGCTCCGGCCAGGGCAATCGCGCCACCACCGCCGACCCGCTCGGCGCCATCAACGACGACCTGATCGCCAATGGCGTGAAGGTGATGAACAACTCGTGGGGCGGCCTGTATTGGGACGCCACCGCCACGTCGACGACACAGAGCTTCCACGACGCCTACAACCGCTTCGTCAATACCTGGGGCGGGCTGGTGGTGTTCGCCGCGGGCAATGACTCCAAGGCCAATCCCAGCGATGTGGCCGCGCTGCCGGCGCGCGCGCCGGACCTCACGCGCGGCTGGCTTACGGTGGTGGCGGTGGACAGCAACAATCCCACCAAGCTGGCCAGCTACTCCAATGCCTGCGGCATCGCCATGAGCTATTGCCTTGCAGCGCCGGGCAATCTGATCGTCACCGGCAAGGACGACACCGCCAGCAGCACCAGCTACTACATCATCACCGGCACCTCATTCGCTGCGCCGCAGGTGTCGGGCGCGGCGGCGCTGGTATGGCAGGCCTATCCGTATTTCAGCAACGACCTGGTGCGGCAGACGCTGCTGGGCACCGCCGCCGATCTCGGCACGCCGGGGCCGGACAGCACCTTCGGCTACGGCATGCTCGACGTGGGCAAGGCGGTGAACGGGCCGGCGAAGTTCGACTGGGGCGACGTCACCGTGAACTTCACCGGCAGCTCCAGTTGGAACAATCCGATCTCCGGCGCAGGCGGCCTGATCAAGCAGGGCACCGGCAGCTTGCTGCTCACGCAACCGTCCACTTATACCGGCCTCACCCAGGTGCAGGGCGGCGTGCTGTCGGCGAAATCGCTGGCTTCCGGCGTGGCGATCAGCACGCAGGGCACGCTGACCGACACGCACAGCATCGGCGGCAATGTGGCGAATGCCGGCGTGCTGACCGTGCGCGGCGGCGACGTCAACGTGGCGGGCAGCTATCAGCAGATGAGCGGCGGCCGTCTCGCGCTGGAACTGGGTTCGGCGTTGCGCACCGGCGGCAGCGCCACGCTCGGCGGCGGCGATCTCTATCTGATCGGCGCAGGTTCGGGCTATGTCGCCAATGCGCATACCAATGTGCTGGTGGCGAACGGCGGACTCACCGGCACCTTCTCCGGCGTCAACAGCGCATCGAATGTGTTCGTCACCGCGTCGATCAATTACGACGCCACAAGCGCCTGGCTCAACGTCACCCAGGTGCAGGTGACGGCCGTGCAGGGCATGAGCTACACCAGTGCATCGATGGGCGCGGCGCAGCGCGTGGACGGTGCGTTCCAGCAGCTCAATACGCAACTGGCGCAGGCGAGTGCGAACGGCCAGGCGGCAGCATCCGGTTTCATGCAGGGCGCGGCCCTGCTGCAGCAGTCGCCCAACCTCAACGCGGCGCAGCACTCGCTGGAAAGCCTGTCCGGCCAGTTGCACGCGGCCAGTGCGGCGATGACTCTGCAGGCGATCGACGCAAGCACGCGCGCCTTCTCCGACCGCTTCGACGAGCTGGCGCAGGCGCCGATGGCCGGCGGCTGGGCGCAGAACCTCGGCTATCAGGGTTCGATGGCGCGCGCCGGCTACGGCAATGTCGGCATGGACCTCAACGGCTGGATGGTGGGCCAGGACCGCCGCTTCGGCGCCAATGGCTTCGCCGGTTTCGCGGTCGCGCAGATGCAAGGGCTCGGACGCCTGGCCGAAAGTGCCGACCAGGGCCGCAGCCGCGCGGTCGAGGGCAGCCTGTATGCGGGCGTCATGCGCAATCAGTGGTACGCGATGGGGCGCGTCGGCCTGGGCGACTATCAGGAAAACATGCGCCGCCATCTGCAGCTCGGCGACGCGAGCACCGCGGTGGCCAGCGATACACGCGGACGCTACAGCGTGGCTTACGGCGAAAGCGGCTATCGCTTCGATGCGGCCGGCATGCATGTCACGCCCTACGTGGATGTGCAGTACACGCGCATCCAACGCGACGGCTTCAACGAACTGGGCGGCTACGGTTTCGGCCTGAAGGCGCCGGGCCAGACCATCGAGCGCTGGCAGGCCGGCGCCGGCCTGCGCGCGGCGCACAGCTGGCTGGTGCCCAGCCTGGGCCGGCTGGATCTGAAGGCGCGCCTGTCCTGGCAGCAGTCGTTCGCCACGCGCGGCGACGTGTTCGACGCCAGCTTTACCGGGCTCAATCAGTGGGCGCCGCTGGGCGGCATCGGGCTGGCGCGCTATGCGGGACTGGCCGGCCTGGAACTGGATTGGCGCTTCGCCTCGCGCAGCTCGCTGCAGCTCGGCTACGACCAGTATTTCGGCCAGCGCGACCAGTCGAGCATGGCGACGCTGGCGTATCAGTACCGCTGGTAAGAAAAACGCAGGGGCGGTGTCGGCGTTTGCCGATGCCGCTCAGCGCGAAGCGTGGCGCAGGCCGTACGGCTCGTAGTGGCCGCGGCGCGAAGCGTAGCGAGGGCGGACGGCGAGCAGGCCGGCCAGGTGATCGATCGCCGCGTCGGCGGGAAGGGCGGCGATGCTGTCGCGCTCGGCGTTCGCAGGGTTCGTCCGGCATGCCTGCAGCAGCTCGGCAACGGCCTGGCGGGCCTGTTGCATCAGCGGATCGGAGTGGATGCAGTCGTTCTTCATGACGCGCCCGCGTAGCGCAGGCCGGTAGCCGCTGGATCAGCGGGCGCCAGGATCGCCCAGGGGCATGTCGCTTTCGTGACGTCACGGCGACGGATCGCGCAACCAGGCGCGATCCGTCCCGGGACGCGGATCAGGACTTGCCGTGGAACAGCTCGCGCCCGATCAGCATGCGGCGGATCTCGTTGGTGCCGGCGCCGATCTCGTACAGCTTGGCGTCGCGCAGCAGGCGGCCGGCCGGAAACTCGTTGATATAGCCGTTGCCGCCCAGCGCCTGGATCGCCTCCAGCGCCACCTTCACCGCGTTCTGCGAAGCATTGAGCAGGCAGGCGGCCGGGTCGATGCGCGACTTGCTGCCTTGGTCGAATTCGCGCGCCACCATGTAGGCGAAGCCGCGCGAGGACTGCAGCGCGGTGTACATGTCGGCGACCTTGGCCTGCATCATGCCGAAGGTGCCGATCGGCGCATTGAACTGCTTGCGCTCGCGCACGTAGGGCAGCACCAGATCCATCGCCGCCTGCATCAGGCCGAGCGGGCCGCCGGACAGCACCAGGCGTTCGGTATCCAGGCCGCTCATCAGCACGCGCACGCCTTCGTTGACTTCGCCGACGATATTGGCGGCGGGAATCTCGCAATCCTCGAACACCAGCTCGCAGGTGTTGGAACCGCGCATGCCGAGCTTGTCCAGCTTCTGCGCAGTGCTGAAACCCTTCATGCCCTTTTCGATGATAAAGGCGGTCATGCAGCGGCTGCCCGCGGGACGCGGCGCCGTGCGCATATACACCAGCAGCACGTCGGCGTCGGGGCCGTTGGTGATCCACATCTTGGTGCCGTTGGCCACCCACACATCGCCACGCTGCTCGGCCTTGCAGCTCATCGAACCGACCACGTCGGAGCCGGCGCCGGGCTCGCTCATCGCCAGCGCGCCGACGTATTCGCCGGAGCACAGCTTGGGGATGTACTTGCGGCGCTGTTCCTCGTTGCCGTTGTGGAACAGGTTCTGCACGCACAGGTTGGAATGCGCGCCGTACGACAACCCCACCGAGCCGGAGGCGCGCGAGATTTCCTCCATCGCCACCATATGCGCCAGATAGCCCAGGCCGGTTCCGCCGTAGGCTTCGGGAATCGTCATGCCCAGGAGGCCCATCTCGCCGAACTTGCGCCAGAGGTCGGCCGGGAAGACGTTGTCGTGGTCGATCTGGGTGGCGCGCGGAGCAATCTCCTTTTCCGCGAAGGCGTGCACGCTTTCGCGCAGCAGGTCGAGCTCTTCACCGAGGGAAAATGGACGCATCGGAAGCTTCCGGCAAGGGCATGGGAGCCGGAAATGCTAGCGCAGGACAGGCATGGGCCTATGGCGCAGCGCACCACGGCGCCGTTTAAATCGGAATTAGTCCGATTGCTTCTGTCCGTGAAGTAGATCACAGTTATGCGCAATAAGTGGGTGGGGGCACCTCAGGGACTATGGATGTGAGAGGTTTTCTCGCGCTTCCGGCGCTGCTCGGAAGCCTGGGCGCATGGGCACGCCAGCGTCTGCACAGGAGAGTCTGGACCCGTGGCGCATCGGTAGGCATCGAGCTGGGCGCTCTGCGCCTGCGCGTGCTGCGCCGGGAAAAGTCGTCGGCGGACGACGCCTGGTGCCGTAACCAGCTCCTGGTCGACGCCCGCTGCGAGGTGCAGGAACGCAGCCTGCACGAGCGCGGCACGCTGCTGTCCGCGGTGGACCTGCAGGCCTGGTGCCTGAAGCTGGTGCCGCTGCTCGATGGCGAACTCACCGAACTGCATCTGTGCAGCGTCAGCGACCGCATCGGGCTGCACCTGCAGCGGCCGGTGCAGGAAAACCTCACCGCGGTGACGGTGGCGCTGGTGGATCCCGCGCGCGACGGCCAGACCCTTTACGACGCCTGGCATGCCGGGCGCGGCCTGCTGTTCCTGGTCACGCAGATCCAGCTGCAGGAATTCTTCGCCCAGCTCGAACACGCGATGCAGCGCTTCCCGGTGCGCTACGGCCAGGTGCAGCGGCAGCCGGCGTAGTTCCTTGCGCCATGCGGCGCTCAGGGCACGGAATGCCCTTTGCTGGCCGTCCAGATCGCGTACCAGTCCTCGCTGCCCAGCCGCACCTCGAGTGCGGCCACCGCTTCGCGCAGGCCTTCCATACGTCCGCTGCCGGTGACCGGATACGGACGCGCCGGATGGCGCAGCACCCAGGCGAACGCGAGCGTGGCCAGGCTGATCCCCAGCCGTGCGGCGATGGTTTCCATGCAGGCACGCACGCGCACGGCTTGCTCGTCGGTGCCGGTGAACAGCCGGCCGCCGCCGAGCGGCGACCAGATCATCGGCCGCAGGCCGAGCTGTTGCGCCTGGTCGAGCGTGCCGTCGTCGAGCGCGTCCATCTGCAGCGGCGACAGCTCGAGCTGGTTGGTCAGCAAGGGCACGTGGCGATGCAGCAGGGCGAACTGGCTGGCGCTGTGGTTGGACACGCCCCAATGCCGCACCTTGCCTTCGCGCGTGAGCGTGGCGAAGGTGTCGGCGAGTTCGGCCGCGTCCATCAGGTAGTCGGGCCGATGGATCAGCACCAGATCCACATGATCGGTATGCAGGCTCTGCAGCGAACGCTCCACCTGCGCGCGCACGTACGCCGGCGAGGTGTCGTAATGATTGACCTGGTAAGGCCGCCTGGCGGAGCGCAGACGGATGCCGCACTTGGTCACCAGTTGCATGCGCTGGCGCAAGGCCGGCGCGGCTTTCAGCGCTGCGCCGAAGACCGCTTCCTCTTCGTAGTCGCCATAGATATCGGCGTGATCGAACGAGGTGATGCCAAGCTCCAGCGCCTGCTCGATCCAGCGCACGCGCGCCGGTACGTCGAGACCCCAGCTGGTGAGGCGCCACAGGCCGGCGACGATGGGGGAGAGTTGCAGATCCGGCGTGAGGGAGGGCGGTTGCATGGCGCGGTCGTCGGCGAAGGGTTGCCTATGCTATCGATCGCTGCGGCCACGCGCATCGGCGAATCGCTCCGGCAAGTTGTCAGCACAAGCCGCCGTTGACGGCGAGCACCTGCCGCGTGATGTAGCCCGCTTCCGGACTCATCAGGAACTGCACTGCGCCGGCGACTTCCTCCGGCGTTCCCATCCGCTGCATCGGGATCGCCGCGAGGATTTCCTCCAGCGGCAGTTCGGCATCGACCATATCGGTATCGATCAGCCCCGGCGCCACGCAGTTGACCGTGATCTTGCGCTTCGCCAATTCCAGCGCCAGCGCCTTCGCCGCGCCGATCACGCCGGCCTTGGACGCGCTGTAATTGACCTGACCGCGATTGCCGATCAACCCCGACACCGACGTGATGCATACGATCCGTCCCGACGCGCGGCGGCGGATCATCGGCATCACCAGCGGATGCAGCACGTTGTAGAAACCGTCGAGATTGGTGCGCAGCACCTGGTCCCAGTCCTCACCGCTGAGCGCGGGAAACGCGCCATCGCGGGTGAGCCCGGCATTGCACACCACGCCGTAATACGCGTCATGCGCAGCCACGTCGGCTTCCAGCGCGGCAGCGCAGGCGGCGCGGTCGGCGATATCGAACTGCAGCACGCGCGCCTGCCGGCCCATGGCGTGGATCGCGGCCTGCACCGCCTCGGCCTCGTCGCGCCGCGAGCGGCAATGCAGCACCAGGTCGTAGCCGGCCTGCGCCAGGCGCAGGACGATGGCGCGGCCGATGCCGCGGCTGGAACCGGTGACCAGGATGGTGTCCGTCATGCGGGGCGATCCTCGATAAGCGATGCGGCAACGATAGCGAAGGCGCGCGTGCTGTTCACGCCGCGTGGCGCAGGACGCGGCGACGCACCAGCCATTCGCCGGCGAACAGCGCACCCATGATGAGGTAGGCGATCAGCCCGTTGTAAAGCGTCCACCAGTGCAGCGGCGCCCACAGCGTAAGCGCGGCCGACACCAGCGCATTGGCGGCGAAGAAGCCGATCCATAGCCAGGTCACCTTGCGCGTGTATGGCACGGCGGAAGCGGGAAAGGCGGGATCATGCGTGCGCGCGATGCGTTCGATCATCGGCGGCCCGTAGCGCAGGGTCAGGCCGAAAGCGAGCAGCAGCAGCGCGCAGATCAGGGTGGGATACCAACGCAGCAGCTGCGATTCGCCGCTGAGCGCGAGCAGCGCGCAATAGGCCAGCGCCGCGGCCAGCATCCAGCGCCCGCCCGGCTGCCGCCACAGCGCGGGCGCGCGCAGCAGCCACGCGGCGCCCAGCGCCAGCGCGAACGCCGGCGGCGGCACGTGCTGCATGCCGAAATACACCAGGAACGGATACAGCACGCCGATGGCGGGCAGCAGGAGGGAACTGAGTTTGCGCATGCGGCCCGTCGGCACTCCACGAAGCGGGCGGGTTCGCCGGCTCGGCCCGGCGCGCGTTGCGCGGGCCGGCGCATGCTACCAGAGGCGGCTCAGCTCTCCCGCACTTCCAGCGCCAGCTCGGCCAGGCGCTGGCGCTGCGCCAGGATCAAGGCGAGCTGGCCGAGCACCAGGCGCGCCGTGTCGTCGCCGTGAGCGTCGGCATGCAGAGTCAGCAACAGCGGTGCGGGCTCGTTCGTTTCCAACGCTTCGGCCAGTTGCTCCAGCGCCTCGACGGTCTGCGCGCCGCAGGACTGCACCGCGGCGCGCGCATGTTCCACAGCGATCGCCTGGCGGTTGGCGCCAAGCGCGGACAGATGCCCCAGCAGCACATGCGCCGCGCCCAGGAAGCGCAACAGGGATTCGCCGCCGCGCCGATGCCGGCCGGGTTCGCGCAGCATGTTGGACAGCACGCCGCTGAGGTTGGCATCGGCGTTATGGGCGTCGCGCCGCGCGATGCGGTAGGGCAGGTCGTCGCGCCGGCCTTCGGCGTACTGCGCCAGGATCTGCGCCAGGTAGCGCGCATCGCAGCGCAGCGTGTCGGCCATCACCTGATCCAGGCGGCGCCCTTGCCAATCCGGCAGCACCAGATGGATCGACAGCGCCGCGATCGCCACGCCGATCAGCGTGTCGACCATGCGCGGCCACATCACCTGGTAGCCATTGCCGACCTGGTTGAAGCACAGCACCACGAATAGCGTGATCGCCGCCGTGGCCAGCGTGTAGCGGCGTTGGCGCCCGGCGAAGAACACCACGCCCGCGACGATCAGCAGCGGCACCTGCGCCGGCCCGAACGGCAACAGCCGCAAGGCAGCCCAGCCGGCCACCAGCCCGGCCAGCGTGCCGGCCGTGCGTTGCAGCAGCCGGCGCCGCGTGGCGCCGTAGCTGGGTTGGCAGACCAGCAGGGTGGTCAGCAGGATCCAGTAGCCGTTCTGCGGATGCACCGCGCGCAGCACCGCGTAGCCGGCCACCAGCGCAAGCGCCAGGCGCAGCGCATGGCGGAAGCGGAACGAGTGCGGCGTGAGCTGGATGCGGATGCGCTCCCACGCCTCGCCGAGGTTGCCCGGGCCCGGATCCTGCAAGGCGCTTTCCTCGCCGGGCACCGGGCCGCTGGCTGGCGGTTCGCGTTCAAGCAGCGCCTGGATCGCATCCATATTGCGCAGCAGGGCATCGAGCGAACGCAGCAGGTGGGCATCGGGCGGCGCGGCCTGCGCGCGCAGCGCGTCGATCGCATCGCCCACGTCGTCCAGCGCGGCGCGCGCGCCGCCGTCGACCTGCAGGGTGGTACGCAGGCGCAGTGTCTGTGCGCGCTGGCGGCACAGGCCGGCATGGCGCAGCAGCAGATGTTCGCAGCGGAACAGCACGTCGCTGTGGAAGAACGCTTCGGCCAATGCGTCGTAGGGATAGTGCGAGGAGCTGATGCGCTCGTGGATATCCTGCGCGGCGAAATACAGGCGCAGGCGCTTCGCGGTGGGGCCGCTGGGCCGGCGCGGGCCGATGCGGTCGATCAGGATCAGCCGCGTTTCGTTGAGCGCCTGCACCACTTTCTCGTTGCGCATGGCCAGGTCCTGCTGCAGCGCTTCGCGGTCCACGCCCGGCAGCGGCGCGAACAGCGCCGCCTTGCCTTCGAGATAGCCGGCGAGCGCATCGAAGGTGCGCGCCAGCGCATGGCGCACTGCCTGCTGCGGCGACAGCGCGCTCCACAGCAGCGAGAGCACGCCATACCACGCGGCGCCGCCTAGCAGCAGCGCAGGCTCGCGCAACGAGCCGGGATGCGTGCCGGCGTCGGCGGCGATCATCGTGTAGACGGACAACAGCAGGGTCGAGCCGGCGATCGTCGCGTAGCGGTTGCTGGCCGCGCCGAGCATCACCAGCGCGAACGTCGCCAGCGGCAGGCCTAGCGCGAACAGCGCCGGATGCGGCAACAGCAGCTGCACCGAACCGGCGGCGACGGCATAGCAGGCCAGGGTCACCAGCAGGGTGACGAGCCGGTTGCGCCAATGGTCCTCGGTCTCGGCCAGGGCGCAGGCGATCACGCCGAGCAGGGCGGGGATGGCATCGGCGAAATGGCCATCCGCCAGGCAATACAGCACCACGCCGCCCAGGCCGAGCAGCACGCGCAGGCACTCGGCGAAACGGTCGGAGCCGCGCAGGCGGCGCCAGGAGTCGATAAAGGAAGTGGAGGGCAGGGTCACGCGCATCAGGATACGACGCGCGTGCCTCCGCCATGCGTCAAGCCGCCAGACCCATGAACAGCGACCGGTGCGCCGCTACCCCCGCCATCACCCCGGCCGCCGCCGCGCGGGTGGCATTGGTGAAATGCGTCGCTGCATCGCCGGCCGCGAACACGCCCGGCACGCTGGTCTGCTGCATGCCGTCCACCTTGATGATGGTGCCCAGCGGTCCGGCTTCGAAGTCGCAGCCGAGCTGCTCCGCCAACGGGCTGGTCAGGGTGGTGCGCGGCGCGACGAACAGGCCATGCACCGTCACTACGCGCCCATCCGCCAGGCGCACACCATCCAGTCGCGGCGCGGTGCCCAGCAGCTCCACCACCGGTTGGCGTTCGATCTGCACGCCACGCGCGGCCAACTGCGCGGACTCCGCTTCATCCAACGCCAGCGTGCCCTGGGTGAACAGCGTGGTCGGACCCCAATCCGGCACCAGCAGCGCCTGGTGCGCGGAGTTCGGATGGGTGCCGAGCACGCCCAGCGGGCCTTCCAGCTCGTAGCCATGGCAATAGGGACAGTGCACGACGGTCTGGCCCCAACGTTCGGCCAGTCCGGGCAGGGCGGGCAGTTCGTCACGTACGCCGGTGGACAGGATCAGGCGTTGTCCTTCCACGGCCGTCCCGTCGTCCAGCGTCACCCGAAAGCCATCGCCAGCGTGCACCGCCGTCGCCATGCCTTGCCGCAGGCTCATGCTGGGATAGCGCAACAGCTGATCGATCGACTCGCTGAGTATCTGCGCCGGCGCCTTGCCGTCATGCCCCAGAAAGCCGTGCGAATGCGCGGCAAACCGATTGCGCGGCAGGCCGGCATCGATCACCAGCACCTTGCGCCGCGCCCGCGCCAACTGCAGCGCCGCCGCCAGCCCGGCAAAGCTGCCGCCGACCACGATGATCTCGAAGCTCATGGCTTGCTCCTTTCAAGTATCTTTAAAAGTTACAAACTAGCGCAGGGTGCCATCTTATGCAACAGTAAAAGTTACTTGAGTCCAGCGAGCCGTACCATGAAAGGCGACAACCGGCTTTCCCGCATGCTCCACGTCCTGATCCACCTGGGCCAGCAGGACACCCCCGCCACTTCCGAACGCATGGCCCAGATGCTCAACACCAACCCCGTCGTGGTCCGCCGCACCATGGCAGGCCTGCGCGACAAAGGCTTCGTCCGCGCCGACCGCGGCCACGGCGGCGGCTGGACCCTCACCCACCCGCTGGACCAGATCACCCTGCTGGATGTCTACAAGGCCATCGACGAACCGGCGATCTTCGCCCTGGGCATGGCCGAAGACACCCCACGCTGCCTCGTCGAGCAAGCCGTAAATGCAGCCCTGGAAGGAGAGCTGCGCAGCGCCCGCGAGCTGCTGCTCAAACGCTTCGAAGGCATCACCCTGGCAACCCTGACCAAGGACTTCGAAAAGCGCGCCCGCAAGCACGCCCATACGCACACACGTTGCCCCGCATAAGAAACGACAAACGTCGCACTCCGCCCGCCCCCTCACCCACCCTTCTCCCCGGAGGGGAGAGGGGTGGAGTGGCGTGGCATGCAGGGTAAAGAGCAGGAGCTGGCCCCAGTTCTTGAACGTCCTCTCCGCGATGGCACCTCGAAGGGCGCGCTACGTAAACGCACGACCGCTTCGTGTCGACTCTGGTTAATCCGTTTCCACGGCCGCTCACTGCTCGTTCTAGTCGCGTCGCGAGCCTTTGCTCTGAGGCTATCTCTCTTTGGTTACTTTCTCTCTGAGCCAGCAGAGAGAAAGTGACTCGGGCGCCGGCAGGCGTCCGAAATGCCCGCTGCATAAGCGGCCAGGCAGCGTTATCGCGACAATCAGGCGATGCAGTCACTGGATTCCTGCCTACGCAGGAATGACGAGCAAAGGCGGATTCCGGCCTGCGCTGGAATGACGAGCAAAAGCAGATTCCGGCCTGCGCAGGAATGACGAACCAAAAAAAACGCCTCCCAATCGGGAGGCGTTTTCCAACACAAAAACAACCAGCGAGGGCTTACTGCCCGCGCATCCGCCCAGCAAACCGCGGCGCACCATTCCCCATATGCGGCAGCTTGATCTTACCGATCGAGCTAATCCGCTCCTCGGCAAGACGATCCGCCGCCTTATACGTCGGCACATTCTCAGTCTTCGAAATCTCGAAAATCCGACCCAGGTTGTAATAGATCGTGCGCATCATGCGCATCGCACGCTCGCGGTTATACCCGTCGATCTCCAGCGACACATTCATCACGCCACCCGCATTCACCGCATAATCCGGCGCATACAGCACGCCACGGCGCGTCAGCTCATCGCCGATCGAATCCGTCGCCAGCTGATTGTTGGCCGCGCCGCAGATGATCTTCGCCTTGATGCGATCGATGGTCTGCTCATTGAGCGTGCCGCCCAGCGCGCACGGCGCGTACACGTCGGCGTCGACATCGTAGATCTCGTCCAGGCCCACGGCCTCGCAGCCCAGCTCGTCGACGCAACGCTGCACCGCATCCTTGTTGATGTCGGTGACAAACACCTTCGCGCCCTGCTCGCGCAGCAGCTTGATGAACTCGCTGCCGACGTGGCCGCAGCCCTGCACGGCATAGCTGTACTTGCCCACGTCCTCGTTGCCGTGCTTGACCTGCAGCGCGGCCATCAGGCCCTGCAGCGTGCCGAACGCGGTGAACGGCGAGGGATCGCCGGAGCCGCCATGCACCTGGTGCACGCCGGTCACGTATTCGGTTTCACGGAACACGTATTCCATGTCGTTGACGTCGATGCCGACGTCCTCGGCCGTGATGTAGCGGCCGTTGAGCGAGTTGACGAAGCGGCCGAACGCGCGGAACAGCGCCTCCGACTTGTCTTTCGACGGATCGCCGATGATCACCGCCTTGCCGCCGCCCAGATTCAGGCCGGCCACGGCGTTCTTGTAGGTCATGCCGCGCGACAGGCGCAGCACGTCGTTGACCGCGTCCTGCTCGGTCTTGTACGGCCACATGCGCAGGCCGCCGAGGGCCGGGCCCAGCACCGTGTTGTGGATCGCGATGATGGCCTTCAGGCCGGCGTCCTTGTTGTGGCAGAAGACGACTTCTTCGTGACCCGTTTTGGCGATGGTTTCGAAAATCATTGGAACGGTGACTCCACGTTGGGGTGGCGCGGTTGGGGATGCGGTTGGCGGTATGGCGGCCGCTGAGCGGCGTGCACATGCCTTTGAAAGTCAAAACCCCAACCGCGAGGTCGGGGTGCTAACACAGTCCATAAGTCTAGCGGGTCACCCGCCGGGTTGCTGTTGCGTTGCAACAGGATGGGCCTCGCGGGGGTGCGCCAGGGGCCGCGCCAGCCCTTGGCGTGCCTTGTTTTGATCGATCAGAACGAGATCGTCGCCCGCGCCCAGTAGTACCGGCCCATCACGTCGTAAGTCGCTACGTCGGTGTTCGAGTTGTTCACATTGTTCTGGTACAGCAGGGGCGGCTGCTTGTCGGCGAGGTTGTCCACGCCGACGTCGAAACGCGTGCGCCAGCTCTTCACTTCATAGCCCAGCTGCACGCTGTGGTAGGCATACGCGCCGACCTTGCGCACCACTGCGGGCACGGAGGTATCGGCCGACAGCTGCTGCCGTCCATCGGGACTGCCGACCTGACTGCGGCCGACATAGCGCAGGCGCCAGCTCGCGCTCCAGGGGCCGCGGGACCAGTTCAGCGTGGCCAGGCCGCGCCAGCGCGGGAAGTTGCCGTAGGCGTAGGTGAAGCGGCCGGCGTTATGGATCGTCACCGACGTGGCGTCCGACGGATCGGGATTGACGTCATAGCGCGCCACGTACGTCGTATCCAGGCGCAGCTTGAAGCGGCCGTAGCGTTCGGTGTCGAAGCGATAGGCCACGCTGCCGTCGACGCCCTTGGTCGACAAGGCGCCGAGATTCACCGTCGGCTCGGCCACGTAGTTGATGGCGCCGCTGGCGAAGCGATGGATGAAACCGCAGAACGAGCTGGCCGGATTGGCGTAGCACTGGTTGAGCACCGTCTGCGCCGAGATGGCGGTGATGGTGTCGTTGAGGTTGATGCGCCACACATCGGCGCTCAGCGACAGATCCGGCAGCCATTGCGGGTCGTACACCACGCCGAAGTCGAAGGATTTGCCTTGCTCCGGCTTGAGCTGATAGCCGGCGGCGATCGAGCCGGAAGTCTTGGCCGAGATTTCCGGATTGGCCTGCCGATAACTGCCGTCGGTGGGCACGCTGGCGCAGGCCTGCGGATGGCCGCCCGTATAGCCATTGCATGGATCGTTGACGGTAGGCGCGTCGCCCGCGATGCCGCCATACAGTTCGTTGATATTCGGCGCGCGGAACACTTCGGACACGGTGCCGCGCAGCAGCAGGTTGTCGACCGGCCGCCACTCCACCGCCAACTTGCTGTTGGTGCTCCTGCCCGCGCTGCTGTAGTCGGACCAGCGCGTGCCCAGCGTCAGGTTCAGCACCTGCGCCCACGGCTTGCCGGACAGCAGCGGGATCAGCGTCTCGGCGTAGGCCTCCTTCACATTGAAACTGCCGGAGAGCACCGAGCTGCAGAACTCCACCACGCCGCACAGGCCGTTGAGATCGGCCACCGCCAGCGGATCGGTGCGAGTGGACGTGCTCTCCTTGCGGTAGGAAAAGCCGGTGGCCAGATTCACCGTGCCGGCGGGCAGATCGAACAGGCCGCCGTTCGCATTAGCCTCGAACTGCTTCACCGTGTAGGCGGTGGTGGTCACGGGATTGCGCTGGATATTTTTCAGCGCCGCGATGGTGGTCGGATCGTTGACGTTGAAGATATTGATCGGCGTGCACCCGGCAATGGGATTGCCCGGCGTGCCGCAGCTCACCTGGCCGGTGGACGCATCGAGATAGGAAGGCCCCAGCCCCTGCTGGAAGCCGGCATAGTCGAGAAAGCCATAGTTGATCGACTTCTGCCGCACCTTGCCGTAGTTGAACGCCGCATCCCACTGCCAGCTGCTGTTGCCGAAGCTTCCACGCAGTCCCGGCGTCACCTGCAGGTTGTAGGTCTGATAGCCATAGCGGCGGTAGCCCAGCGTGGTGAAGCGGGTATTGAAGTCGCCGTTGTTGGCGCCGCTGATGCGGTCGGTGCCGAAATCCACGCCGAACGGGTTGTAGTAGCTGTTCTTGGAGACGATGAAGTTGTCGCCGTTGGCGAATACCGGCACCGGCGCGATCTGCGATTCGGACTGGGTCTTGGTGTAGTAGAGGTTGGCGTAGGCTTCCAGCTTGTCGGTGAGCTTGTACCTGCCCAGCAGGAAGAACTGGTCGCGCTTCTGCGGCGTCTGCAGGATGTTGTCGCCCTGGTAGTTGTAGCTGTCCGCCACGCCATAACAGTGATAGTCGCCCGGCGTGGTAACGCCGCTCACGCCAGGATTGAGCGCCACGCGCGAGGAGCAGCCCAGCGCCTTGGCCTGTGCGGCGGGCAGGGTGATCGCGCCATAAGGCGTGGCCGAGGAGCCGCTGACGATCACCTTGCCGCCGGTGAGATTGAGCGCGTCGCGCGAAAACGAGCGGTCGCGCGCCGATACCGCGTCCAGGCTCTGGTGGCCCAGGCCGGCGATGATGCTGCCGCGCTGGTCGCCATGGCCGGCGGTGAGGCTGAAATTGCGGCGGATGCCGTCGCCGCGGCTGCTTTGCGCGAAATCGCTGGAAAGCTGCACGCCTTCGAAACGCTCGCGCAGGATGAAGTTCACCACGCCGCCGATCGCATCCGAGCCGTAGATCGCCGAGGCCCCATCGCTCAGCACTTCCACGCGGTCGATCATATTGGCCGGAATGCTGTTGACGTCGTTGTAGGCCAGGCGCACGCCGTTGACGAGAATCAGCGTGCGCTTGTCGCCCATGCCGCGCAGCGAGATGGTCGCCGCGCCGGTGCCGCCGCCGTTATTGGTATTGGCATTGGTGGCGTTGCCGGCGATCGACGGCAACTCCTGCACCAGATCGCCGAGCGTGGCCTTGCCGGTGGCGGCGATCTGCGCGCGGTCGAGCGTCACCACCGGATTGGCGGTTTCCACATCGACGCGGCGGATGCGCGAGCCGGTCACCGTGATGGTTTCCAGGCTCTTGGCTTTTTGCGGATCGGCGCCGTCGCCGGCCGGCGACGCATCTTGCGCCCAGCCATGCGTGGCGAGGCCGGCCACGGTGGTGGCGATGGCCAGTTTTACGGCAAGGCTCAGCGCGTGGGAATGGCGATAGTTGGAGCGGACAGGCATGGGCGGAAACCTCGCATGGCGTGTGGCGCCGGTGTGGGGGCGTGCGCAACGCCCCCTCCGGGCGATTGCGTTTCGTCGGGCAACAGTTCGCCGTGCCGGGCCCGTGGCCCGGCCGTGTCCGTTGCGTTTTCTACGGCCCGCGCCAGGCGGGCATGACGCGCTCAGCCCTGGCCGGGCGCGTCGGGTTGCAGCTGCCAGTACACGGCGTAGCGCTCGCCGTGCACTTCGTTCAAAGGCGCCACGGCGAGGGCGCCGTCGAGTGTGTCGGCTTCAAAGCGGAGCTCGCGCGCCGACAGCGTGCGCAGCCAGGCGGCCGCTCCGGGCCGCCCGGCTGCCACGCCCGGCGCCGGCCGGGGTTTCGGTTCGGGTTTGGGCGCGGCGTCGTAGCCGCAGTACTGCATGTCGCGGGTAAGGCCGTCGGCGCCCAGTCGCGCGGCCAGCACCAGCGGCCCATACATGGCGGCGTGCAGACCGTCGTCGCCGGGCAGCGCTTCGCTGTGCAGCTGCATCGGCAGATCCAGTTCCACGCGGTCGCCGTCGCGCCAGTCGCGATGCAAGCTCAGGTAGCTCCCGGGTGAAGCGAATACGTCCACGGCCTCACCGTTCACGCGTACCCCGGCGCCCTGCGCGATCCATGCCGGCACGCGCAGGTTGAGCGCGAAGGCGGCCGGCCTGGCCAGCGACAAGCGCAGGCGCGTAAGCGGTTCGCGCGGGAAGGCGGTGTCCTGGCGCAGGCGCAGGCCGTGCCGCGGCCAATCCAGTTCGGAGGGGATGAACAGGTTGACGTAGAGGTCGTTGCCGTCATGGAAATAGATGCTGTCATTGAAACGGGCGAATTCTTCCGCGCCTGAACCAGTGCAGCACCAGAACGAATCAACCGGCGAGTTGTAGAACTTCGCCGCGCCCGCCTGCAGCGGGTAGTAGTACAGCTTCATCCCATCGGGATCCTGCGTACCAAGGCGCGCGTTGTAGAGCGTGCGCTCGTAGTAGTCGAACGCGCGCGGATCGCCGCTCCAGGCGTAGACGTAGCGGGTGAGCTTGAGCAGGTTATAGGCGACGCAGCATTCGGCGCTGTACAGGCCGAGCTGGCCTTTAAGATCGCCGGGGCCGGTCTTCCAGAATTCGTCGTTGCTGGAACCGCCGGTGGCGTAGGTACGGTTCTGCGTCACCGTTTGCCAGAAGAACTCGGCGATGCGGCGGTAGCGCGGCTCGCCGGTGAGTTCGTAGCGGCGCGCGGCGCCCAGTATCTTGGGGATCTGCGTATTGCTGTGCAGCCCCTGCAGCTCGTCGCGATGCGCCGCCAGCGGTTCGAACAGCGAAGCCTGGTCGAAGCGGTGCGCCGCGTCGCGGTAGCGCTCGTTGCCTGTGAGCGCGTACAGCTGATACAGCGCCTCGTTCATGCCGCCGTATTCGGTCTTGGTACACGCTGGCCGGCAATCGCCAGGCGCTGGACGTGGCCAGCGCACCGTCCAGTTGCCGATGCCGATGGCCACGTCCAGCGCCTGGCGATTGCCGGCCAGCGTGTACATGTCGAGCATGCCGGCGAGGATCTTGTGGATGGTATAGAACGGCGCCCACACCTTCCGGCCGCTGCTGAGGCGATCGAAGAAGCTCGCCGGGAAGGCGCTGAGATAACCGTTGGCCTGCTGGCACGAGGCCAAGGCTGCGACCAGTTCGTCGCCGCGCTGTTTCAGCAGCGTGTCGCCGAGACTGGCATAGGCGAGCGCCGCGGCGGAGAGGTAATGCCCGCCGGCGAAGTGTCCGCGCAGTTCGCAATCGGGCTTCTCCCAGCCGCCGAGTGGCGTGGCGGAGGAGGGCCGGCCGGCCTGGATGCGAAAGCTGTGCGCGAGGCGGTCGACGGGCAAGGTGTGCAGATAGCGCAGATTGATCGCCGCGGCGCGCGAGAAGTCGCTGTCGAGCAGGCGCACCTGGCCCAGGCCGAACGACTGCATGCGGCGCACGGGTGGTTCGCGGACGGCGGGCGGCGCAGCCGTGGCAGGATCGGCGATATCGGCGAACACGCGCGGCGCCGCCGCGAGCGTGGCGGCCGCCATGGCCGCGTGCTTAAGGAATCGCCTGCGGTGATCGCTACAGCCTGACGGCATGCTGTCTCCCCGTGCGTGCGTGCTGGCCATGCCGGTCCGGCATGGCGATGGGCGGCGCTCCCCGATGCGCACTGTTTCATCGTGCCGTCACATGAGCGGGGCGTCTTGTCGCATTTGGGAAAGGGGTGTGCGGAATTGCGCATAGTGGCTTCATGGCGGCTTCAAAAAGAGCGGTTGGGCTTAAGCGAACGTTGCGGAAACCCGCACGACCTGGCCCGCATGCCCATCCAGCCGCAGCCTTTCTCCGCGCCGTTCCTTCACCACACCACCTTCTACCCGCACCTCGCCAAGCCGCTTCCCTTCCGGCGTACGCAGACTCAACCACACCGCGCCGGGCACGCGTTCGGGCAGGGTGACTTCAGCAGTGACGCCACGACCGCCGTTGGGCTTGACGCGCACATCGACCCGTCCCCACCGCGTCGGCGCACCGCGCATCTCGATCGCCTGCTCGCCGCCCATCCACCGCCGCGGCAGCGCACGCGCCAGGTGGAGCGTTTCGCCTTCGCTGTCCTCGAACACCAGCATCCAGCGCAGCAGCAGTGGCATCGTCAACTGCGCAGGCATGCAGAACAGCGGCATGCCGCCGCTCAGGTCGCTTACTTCGCCGGCGATCCAGCTGCCCGGCGTATGCGCGTGGTAGCGATGCGCGTAGAGGAACAGCAGGTATTCGTCGATCCGGTCCAGCCGCAGCAGCTGCTGCGCATAGCCATACGAGATGAAGCCAAGGATGTCGCGCCCTTCCGGCGAGGGCGGCGCCACATTGGCGACCACGCCCAGCGAGGTGGCGCCGTGGCCGCGCATGCAATCGATCACCAGATGGGCGAGGTCGTCCGGAAGCACATCCGCCTGCAGCAGCTCGGCATAGGCGCGATGCGGCCATTGCTGTTCGCTGGGTTTTTCCTGCAGCAGCGATTGGCGGAAGGTGAGCCTGGTTCCCGGCAGGGGGCCGATGTAGGGCGGGTGCAGGTCGTGGCGGATATTGGCGCGCAGGCTGCGCACCAGTTGCTCGCTGAGCACGCGCGAACGTTCGCGCCAGCGTCCCGCTGCCGTTTCGCCGTCCGTGCCGATCTGTGTCCACACCGCGGCGATATCGCGCAGGCCGCGCACGGCCAGTGCGCTGTTCGCGTAATAGGGCTTCCACCAGACCTGCGGCTCGGGAAACAGGCAGGCGTCCGACTCGTTCCAGCCGTGGATCAGGCCATGGCCGGGGTCGTGCTTCGGCAGGCGCAGGCTGGCGTCGTGCAGATCCTGCAGGATGCGTGCGGTGGCTTCGATCTTGCCTCGGTGTTTGCGCAGCAAGGCCGCGTCACCGGTGTAATGCAGATAGCGCGCGAGCAGCGACAGCGTAAGGCCGAACTGGCCGGTCTCCGCGCCGCGCATATTGACCATGCCGTCGGCCTGCACGAAGTCGGTGAAGTACCCATCCAGCACGGTCGCAGCCTGCGCGTACCGGCCCCATTCGAGATTGGCGTACAGCGAGCTGGTGAAGGTGTCCTGGAAACCGTCGTACTCGTTGCCGTAGTAGTCGCGATCCACTGCACCGTACTTCGGATAGCTGCCGCCCGGCCGCACCACCAGCTCGCGTGCGAAAGCGCAGCGCGCCATATCGGCCCAGCTCGGATCGGGCGTGCTCATGGCGCAGGCATCGGCGAGTTGCTGCTGCCAGGCGTCGTGGAAGCGCAGCAGCGCGCGATAGAACGCCTCGGCCGATGGCGGTTGCCGGGTAGGCGGATAGGCCGGGTAGCTGTAGCCGTAATGCACGTCGCTGATCCGGCCATGTTCGATCAGCGCCGTGCGGTGCCAGGTCTGCACCACGAAGCGGTCGCTCGCATCGACGTCGGCAAACACCAGCACGTCGTACCAGCGTCCCTCGCCCAGCGGGAACACCTTGTGCACCGCCGGCAGCCAGCCGCCGAGCAGGCCCTCGCGCCGCTTCGGCGGCAGTTGTTCGTCGCGCAGCGCCGGCGCATCCTGCGTCGGCTTGTAGGTGCGGGTGTTGCCGTTCGGGTAGACCGGCATGGTGTCGGCGCAGGCCACCGTTCCGACGAACGTAGTCCAGGGCAGACGGCCGTCGTAGTCCTTCGGATCCAGATGCGCGGCGAGCGGCGGTGCGGCCAGGCGCACCTGTTCGGGGTCGGGTTCGCCACGCTGGAGCAGGCGGTCGGCGAGCAGGTCCGCGTCGGCCAGCGCGAGTTCTTTCAGCGCGATGCCGAGATAAGGTGTTGCCGCTTCGGCCGCGCACGCCTCGGTGCGCTTGCTCAGCACGCCGCCGCCGTCCGGGCCGAGCAGTGTGATCGCGCCGTCCGGCGTGCGCAGATCCTCGAACACCGACCAGGCAGCGCCGTGCAGATCGAATTCTGCAAGCCTCGCGTGCCCTTCGGTCGTCAGCGATGCGAGCGGCGCACGCGGCGGTGGTGGCAAGGCCGCAGGCAACTCCGGCCCGGCCTCCGCCGACGCCACTTCCCAACCCACCAGCCCGGCGGCCGCGCCAGTCGCGGCCAGCCCTTGCAGAAAACGACGCCGATCCATTCCATCCCCCGGCCGACGCTCCCCGCGCGGCATTCAGAAAGAGATGGCCCGCCTACGCGCCGGGATACAGCGGAAGAGGGGGAGAAGGCTTCCGTACGCGGGCCGTAACGGGAGGCTCCCATGCGTTTGCGCAGCGGTCTTGCATCGATACGGCAGGGGCGGTGCGGAATGCTGCACAGTGCGGCGCGGCGGCTACGCCGTTTCAGGCGTCGGCCTGTTGCCCACCGCCAGACGGCTATGCCGCCTGCCGTATCCCAGGTACACCACGCAGCCCACCAGCAACCAGATCGCGAAGCGCACGTAGGTCACTACCGGCAAACCCCAGATCAGCCAGCAGGAGAACCCCACGCCGATCAAGGGCACCAGCGGCACCCACGGCGTGCGGAACGGCCGATGCAGATCCGGCCTGCGCCAGCGCAACACCGCCACCGCAGTGCAGATCACGATAAACGCACCCAGCACGCCGATATTGACCAGCTTCGCCAGCTCGTCCAGCGGGAACAGCCCCGAAGCTACCGCGGTGACCGTTCCCAGCAGGAAGGTCGCCCGATGCGGCGTGCGCCACCGCGGATGGATTCGCGCAAACCAGCCAGGCAGCAAGCCATCGCGCCCCAGGCTGAAGCCGATCCGCGCCCCCGCCAGCAGGTTGGCGAAGATCACGCTGGTGATGCCGCACACCGAAGCGAGTGAAACCACCGCCATCGTCCACGGCATGCCGATGCGGATAAAGGCGTTCGCCACCGGCGCATCGTTGTCCAGCGTCGTATACGGCACGATGCCGGTCAGCACCAGGCAGATGGCGAAATACAGCAGCATCGCGATGCCCAGCGACAGCAGCACCGCCCGCGGCAGATCGCGCTGCGGATTGCGCGATTCTTCCGCGGCCGTGGTCAGCATGTCGTAGCCGAACACCGCGAAGAACACCACCGCCGCGCCGGTCACCACGCCATGCATGCCGAACGGCATGAAAGGATGCCAGCGCTCCGGCTTCACATAGGCGGCGCCCGCGATCACGATCAAGGCGGCGCCGGCGATCTTGATGCCGACGATCAGCGTGTTGATGCGCGCGCCCCATTCCATGCGTATGGCGAGCAGGGCGGTGATGATCACCGAGATCACAATCGCCGGCAGATTCACCACGCGCCCAGGGCCAGTGCCCCACGCGCCTTGTGCCCACGTCGGCAATGGCAACCCGAAGTTGTTGAGCAACACCTGCGCATAACCGGACCAGCCCACCGCCACCACCGCGGCGATCAGCGCGTATTCCAGCAGCAGATCCCAGCCGATGATCCATCCGGCGAACTCGCCCAGCACCGCATAGCCATAGGTGTAGGCGCTGCCGGAGACCGGAATCAGTCCGGCGAACTCCGCATAGCACAGCGCCGCCGCCGCACTGGCGATGCCCGCGAGCAGGAACGACAGCAGCACCGCCGGTCCCGCCTGCGTCGCCGCCACCGTTCCGGTAAGCACGAAGATGCCCACGCCGATGATGCCGCCCAGGCCGATCGCGGTGAGCTGCCACAGCCCCAGCACGCGGCGCAGGCCGGTACCCTTGTCGGCCTCGCGCTGGAGGCTTTCCACCGACTTGCGCCGGGTGATGTCGTCGATCAGGCCCATCGGTTCCTCCCCGAAACCTTGCGGTATGGATTACGGCGCTTGCGTCTGCGCGTACGGCGACTTGCCGCCTTCGGCGATAAAGCGGTCCACGCGCTGCTGCAGTACCGGCAACGGCACCGAGCCGAGCGACAGCACGGTGTCGTGAAAGGCGCGCAGGTCGAAGCGTTCGCCCAAGGCCTTCTCGGCCTTGGCGCGCGCCTCGACGATCGCCATCTCGCCCAGGTAGTACGACAGCGCCTGGCCGGGCCAGGCGATGTAGCGGTCCACCTCGGTTTCGATCTCGTGCTCGCTCAGCGCCGTGTTGCCGCGCATGAAGGCCTGCGCCTGTTCGCGCGTCCAGCCCAGGTGATGGATGCCGGTGTCCACCACCAGTCGGCAGGCGCGCCACATCTGGTAGCTGAGATAACCGAAGTGGTCGTAAGGCGTGTCGTACATGTCCATCTCCACGCCCAGCCGCTCGGAGTACAGCGCCCAGCCTTCGCCGTAGGCGGAGATGTAGCTATAGCGGCGGAAGTCCGGCATCCCTTCGTGTTCGGCCGCCAGTGGCATCTGCAAGGCATGGCCGGGCGCGGATTCGTGCAAGGTCAGCGCGGTCAGCGAATACAGCGGACGCGAGGGCAGGTCGTAGGTGTTGACCAGATAGATGCCCGGGCCGCCGCGGCCGCCGGTATAGAACGGCGCGAGGTCCGGCGGCACTGGCTCGATGGCGAAGCGCTGGCGCGGCAGGCGGCCGATGTACTGGTCCAGCTTGCCGTCGACGCGCTTGGCGATCCATGCGGCGTCCTTGAGCAGTTCGTCCGCGCTCTTCGGATAGAACTTCGGGTCGGTGCGCAGGTAGTGCAGGAATTCGGCGAAGCTGCCCTTGAAGCCGCTGTCGCGGATGGTGTGTTCCATCTCGGCGTGCAGGCGCGCGACTTCCTGCTGGCCGATTGCGTGGATCTGTTCGGGGCTGAGGTCGAGCGTGGTGAATTCGCGGATCTGCGATTGATAGAACGCCTTGCCGTTGGGCATGGCCTCGGCCGCGAGCGTGGTGCGCGCCTGCTTCATATAGGTATTGCGCATGAAGTCCAGCAGCTTGGCGTAGGCCGGAATCACCTGTTCGCGAATGGCCGTCCGTGCCTGCGTGCGGAGCTGTTCCTGCGTCGCGGCGGGAATCGTGTCCGGCATCTTGCGGAACGGCGTGTAGAACAGGTTGTCGTCGCCCTTGGCATCGGCCACGTCGGCGATCGACTGGTCGCGCCCGGCCAGGGTCACGCGGGGCACGCTGAAGCCGCGCGCCAGGCCGGCGCGCATATTGGCGATCTGCTCGTCGAAGTAGCGCGGGACATCGCTCAGCTGGCCCAGGTAGCGGCGATAGTCGTCCGCCGTGCGCATGGTCTTGCGCGCGGTAAAGCCCAGGTTGGTCCAGAACGCGGTGTCGCTGTTGAACGGCATTTCCCAGGTGCGGAAACGCTGATCGGCCAGCAAGGTCTCGATCTGGTTGCGGTAGACCACGTAGTTCACCGGGTCGTCGCCGCGCAGATCCTTCGGAGAGATCGCATCGAGCCGCTTCAGCACATCCGCCCAGTAGCGTTCGCGCTGCGCCTGTGTGGCCGGATCGACCTTGGGCAGATGATCGGCGGCCTTGCCCTCGCCATCCTCGTCGTCGCCGCCGGCGAACTGCGCCTGGCGCCACTGCCACTCCTGCGTGTAGATCGCGCGGAAGCGCGTATCCGGCTTGTCCGCGGCGTTTGCGAAGAAAGGAGCGATGGCGAAGCAGATGGCGCAGGCAAAGGTGGCGATCGGTCGTTTCATCGGCTCCTCTCGGGGGCGTCAGGCGAAGGGTTGGTCGATGGCGGGCGATGGTGGGGTAAACCAGGCGGCGCCGTCTTCGGTGACGTAGAAGTGGTCTTCCAGGCGTATGCCGAAACGCTCGGGAACCACGATCATCGGCTCGTCGCTGCAGCACATGCCGGGCCGCAGCGTGGTGCGCGAGCCGCGCACGAGGTAGGGCATTTCGTGGATCGCCATGCCGCAGCCGTGGCCGGTGCGATGCGGCACGCCGGGCAGGCGGTAATCGGGGCCGAGGCCGGCCCGTTCCACCACGGCGCGGGCTGCGTCGTCGACGGATTCGCAAGAGACGCCAGGCCGCGCCGCTTCGAACGCCGCGAGCTGCGCGGCCTGTTCGAGTTCCCAGATGCGCGCCTGCTCGGCGCTCGGCGTACCGAAGATGTAGGTGCGTGTGATGTCGGAGTGATAGCCCTGCACGGTGCAGCCGGTATCGATCAGCACCAGCTGGTCGCGTTCCAGATACTGCTCGCCTGGAATGCCGTGCGGATAGGCGGTGGCATGGCCGAACTGCACGATGCAGAAGCTTGAACCGTTGTCCGCACCCATCGCGCGGTGCGCCTCGTCGATAAAGCGCACCAGGTCGGTGCGCGAGATGCCTTCGCGCATCAGGCCGGCGGCGAGGCGATGCACGTCCAGCGTCATCGCGGTGGCCTGTTTCATCAGCGCCAGTTCGGCGGACGACTTGCACATGCGGCAGCCATCAATGATGGGCGTGGCGTCGGCGATGGGCTTGCCGCCGAGCACGGCGCGCAGGCGTTCGGCCACTACGAAGGGTGCGGCGGGATCGAGCGCGAGGCTGCCGGCGCCGCGTTCGGCGAGCGCATCGGCAACCAGCTGTTGCGGATCCTCGTGTTCCTCCCACAGCCGCACTTCGGCCGGGATGCGCAGCACCGCGGCAAGCGAGCCAGCCTCGAAGCCGGGGCAGACCAGGATGGGATCGCCCTGGGCGGTAAGCAGCATGCCGACCAGCCGCTCGCTGGCGCCCCAGGCCACGCCGGTGAAATAGCGCAGCGACGTGCCGGCGGTGACCAGCAGGGCGTCGAGCCGCTGCGCGCGCAGCAAGGCGCGCGCGTGTTCCAGGCGATGCTGGTATTCGTCCGCGCCGATCGCCGGCGCAGGGGCTTGCCAAGGGCGCAGGCGCGAACGCGCCTGCGCCAGGTCGAGGCCGCCTATCTGAGAGGAACTCATGCGTTCTTGGCGTCCAGATCGTCCACACACCAGCAGCCGTCGATCTGCCGCGCCACGCCGCCGGGGTTGTGGTCGCGCAGTTCGGGCGGGAGCAGATGCTCGGGAAGGTTGTCGTAGCAGTGCAGGGCGGCGAAGCGGCGGATCGCCGCCGGCATGCCCACCGCGGTGAAGCCGGGATGGCCGGTGCTCGGATACGGACCGCCGTGGTTCATCGCCGGGCTGACCGCGACGCCGGTGGGCATGCGGTTGGCGATCAAACGGCCGACACGCGGACGCAGCGCATGGGCGACTTCGTTCCATGCCGCGTCATCCGCGCCGTTGCCGGCCGAGTACAGCGTGCCGGTGAGGTTGCCTTCGAACGCAGCCGCCACCTGGGCCATCTGTCGCACATCGTCGGCGCGCACCAGCAGGCTGACCGGGCCGAAGGCTTCGGTCTGCAGCGCCTTCGGCTCGCGCAGGAACTGTGCGGCGTCGACTTCCAGCAGCGTCGGCGCGTAACGATAGCCGGGCGAGCCGGCCGCGCCGCCAGCCAGCAGTTGCGCACCCGCCGCGCGCAGCGTGGCGACACCTTGCTGCAGATGTTCCAGCACGCCGCGCGAGAACAGCACGCTGGGCGCGGCCGCGGCGAAATGCGCCTTGGCGGCGTCGACAAACGCGTCGCCCGTCTCGCTGCGCGGCACGATCAGCACGCCTGGATTAGTGCAGAACTGGCCGCTGCCCATGGTGCAGGAGGTGAAGAATTCCTGCGCCAACGCGGCGCCGCGCTCCGCCAGCGCCCCCGGCAGCATGAACACCGGATTCACGCTCGAAAGCTCCACATAGGCCGGAATGCCGGCCACATCGGCCGCCGCCTTCAGCGCAAGTCCGCCTGCGCGGCTGCCGGTGAAGCCGATCGCACCCAGCCGCGGATCGCCGGCCAGTTTCGCGCCGATGCTGTGGTCGAAGTGATAGAGCATCTGCACGGAAGCCGCCGGCAGACCGGCCTGGCGCAGCGCCTTGAACGCGGCGCGCGCCAGCCTTTCGCTGGTGGCGGGATGCGAAGGATGCGCCTTGGCGATCACCGGATTGCGTGCGGCGATGGCGGAAGCGAAATCGCTGCCGGCGATGGCGTTGAAGGCGAACGGGAAGTTGTTCGGGCCGAACACCAGCACCGGCTTGCCCAGCGGCGCCAGGTGCGAGCGCAGATTGGCGGCGGTATCGATCACCGGCTGCGTCCACGCATAGCTGCGCACGGCCTTGGCGGCGAGGCGCAGCTGGTTGGTGGTGCGCGGCAGTTCCACGGCGGCAAGGCGCGGGTGCTTTGGCAGCGCGGTTTCGGCGTGAGCGGTTTCCACCAGCGCCTCGGCATCGGCTTCGATCGCTTCGGCATAGGCTTCGAGGAAAGCGGCGATGCGTTCCGGCGGCGTGGCGGCGAGTTCGGCGGCCGCGGCGGTTGCGGCTGCGAGCGCGGCTTCGACGTCGGCCGCGCCGCAGACGGGGAAGGCCGGGCCGATGGCTGCGCCGGTGGCCGGATCCTCGGCGCGGAACTGGCCGGCCGGCGCGTTTGCCACGCGCCAGTCGCCATCGATCAGGACGAGTTGAGTGCTCATCTCACACCTTCGATGCATGGGCGATGGCGTGATCGATCACGCGCAATGCCGCTTCGCGCTGCTCGCCGACCACGGCCAGGCGCGGCGCGCGCACCTGCTCGCTGCCCATGCCGACCTTGGCCTGCACCAGCTTGATCAGCTGCACGAAGGTCGGCACCGTATCCAGGCGCAGCAGCGGCAGGAACCAGGCGTACAGTTCCAGCGCCGCATCGGCGCCGCCGTCGCGGGCCAGCTCGAACAGCTTCACCGATTCCTTCGGATACGCATTGACCAGGCCGGCGATCCAGCCGCGCGCACCCATCGCCACGCCTTCGACGATGGCGTCGTCCATGCCCACCAGCAGTTCCAGCCGGTCGCCCAGCAGCGCGCGCAGGCCGGCGAAGCGGCGCACGTCGCCGGAGGATTCCTTCACCGCCTGTACGTTGGGGAATGCGTGCGCCAGCTCGGCGATCTGCTCCGGCGTGAAATCCGTCTTGTAGGCGACCGGATTGTTGTAAAGCATGCACGGCAGGTCGGTGGCGGTGATCACCGCGCGCAGATGCGCACCCATCTCGCGCCAATCGGTGGAATACACATACGGCGGCAGCACCATCAGGCCGGAGCAGCCGAGCGCCTTCGCTTCCTTCGCCAGCCGCACGGCCTCGTCGGTGGACAGCGCGGCGATGCCCGGAATGACCGGCGCGCGGCCGTTCAGCGCCTGCACCAGGGTGCGGATGATGGCGAGCTTTTCCTCGAAGCTGAGCGTGGCCGCTTCGCCCAGCGAGCCCAGCGGCACGATGCCGGTGCAGCCCGCGTCGATCAGCTGGTTGGCATGTTTGGCGAGGAAGTCATGATCGACCTGGCCATCGGCGGTGAAGGGCGTGGTGATGGCGGGAATCACGCCGCGCCAGATGGATGCATTGCTCATGTCGGTGACCTCGATGCGTCGTCGGAAGGGGAAAGAGCGAGCCCCGCCAAGGTGGCGAGGCGCGCGGGAAACAGGGGCGGGCGGCCAGCGCCGTGCGGAAAGCGGCCGAGCTCGGCCAGCGCGGTGCCGCAGATACGGCCCTGGCAGGCGCCCATGCCGCAGCGCGTGGCCAGCTTGGCGTCGCGCGCGTCGGCGTAGCCGTCGAGCGCGCCCAGCGGGACATCCTCGCAGCGGCAGATCAGGGTCTGCGGCGTCGCCAGCGCGTGCACGCGCGGGCTCAGCGCGAAGTGCTTCGCCAGCAAGGTGCCGAAGCGGCGGGCGCGATCGCGTTCCGGCAGCAGCGCGCGCGCTTCGTGGGCGCTGCCCGCTGCCATATGGCCGGCCATCGCGCCCTCGATGCGCGCCACCGCCAGGCCGCCGATAGCGCAGGCTTCGCCGGCGGCGAAGATGGCGGAGACGCTGGTGCGCAGCAGTTCGTCCACTTGTACGTGCGGATGGGTTTGCGCGTGGTCGAGAGCGCAGCCGAGCATCTGGGCGAGTTCCACGTTCGGCACCAGGCCGTAACCGACGGCGAGGAGATCGCAATCCACGCAAGAGGTGTCCTGGGTGTTTTCGATCTCGACCATCCGCACGGCTTCGTCGCCGTGCGCGTGGCGCACGATCGAGCCGAAGCGGTAGGGCACGCCGGCCAGTTTCGCGCGCAGCAGCAGCGCCTGCGCGGCGCGCGCGGGCCAATGCACGAGTTGCCGCGCGAACGCATGCACGCAGTCGGCGGAAGCCTGTTCGTGGATGCCGACGATCTTTGCGCCATGCGCGCGCAGCGTCGCCGCGCAAGCGAGCAGCAGCGGACCGCTGCCGGCGACGACCACGCGCTTGCCGGCGACCGGCCAGCCTTGCTTGGCCAAGGCCTGCAGCCCGCCGGCGCCGCTGACGCCGGGCAGGGTCCAGCCGGGGAACGGCAGCAGCAGTTCGCGTGCGCCGGTGGCGAGTACCAGGGCGCCATAGGTGAGCAAGGCAGCGCCTTGCGGTGTTTCCACGCGCAGGGCGCCGTCTTCGTTGGCCACCACGCTGTGTTGCGTCAACACGGTCACGCCGCGCAGCGCGGCGATGGCCTCGCGCGCCTCGGCCGGTGCCGGCTTGCGCACGTCGTGGCGCCATACCTGGCCGCCAGCGCGCGGCTGCGCGTCGAGCAAGCCGACACGTGCGCCGTGCGCAGCCGCCGCGCCTGCCGCGGCAAGGCCGGCAGGACCGGCGCCGACCACCAGCACGTCGTAGCGCTCAGTCATGGCTGTCCACCTGCATGCCGTCGCGTGCCGGGGTCATGCACGCGCGCTGGTGCGCGACGCCATCGATGCGCACGCGGCATTCGAAGCACACGCCCATGCCGCACAGCGGCGCACGCGCTTCGCCGCTGACCGAGGTGCGGAAATGCAGGGTCCAGTGCGCGACCGCTGCGGCAACGCTGGCGCCGGCCGGCACCTCGACCGGCTGGCCGTTGACCTGCAGGCGCACGGTGGCGCTCATGCGGCCATTCTTGCGGGCGAATAAGGCGTGGGGTCGAGCGCCGGCTGGCGATGCTGGATCAGATCCAGCAACAGGCGCGCGCTGCCGAGCGCCGTGGTGACGCCCAGCCCTTCGTGGCCGGCGGCGACCCATTGGTCCGTGGCGCCGGGCACGGCACCGAGGTATGGACGTCCATCCGGTGTGGTGGGGCGGAAGCCCGTCCATGCGCGCAACGCCTGCAGATCGCGCAGCGCGGGGACGAAGGAAAAGCAACGTTCGAGCATCCTGCGCAGCATCGCTGGCGATACCGCCGCATCGGTCGCGCTGAACTCGCGCGATGAGCCGAGCAGGATCTGTCCGGTCGGGCGCGGCTGCACGTTGAAGGCGACGCTGCTGTCCGCGTCGCCGTGCGCGCTGTCGGCGTAGCCCAGTTCCAACAGCTGGTGGCGCACCACGCCGGGGTAGCGGTCGGTGATTACCAGATGGCCCTTGCGCGCGCGCATCGGCAACTGCGGCAGCAGGCTTGGCAAAGCACAGCCGGTGGCGACGAGCACGGGACCGCTCAGCGAGGAGCCGTCATCCAGCTGCGCGCCGCCGCGGCGCAGCGCCTGCACGCGGCGTCCCGCATAAAGCACGGCGCCGCGCGATTGCGCGCGCAGGACGAGATGGCGCGCCACGCGCGGCGGATACACCACCGCCTCGCGCGGTACCAGCATGCCGCCGCCCATGCCGGGGGCGAGTTCGGGTTCGAGTTCGTAGAGCTGCTGTGCATCCAGCAGGTGCGCTTCCACACCCGCCGCATCGAGGCGAGCGGCGCGTGCCGCCGCGGAAGCCATTTCCTGCTCGCCGCGCGCCACCCACAAGGTGCCGCAACGGCTGAATTCGGCTTCCTTGAGGTCGGCGAAGGCTTCCCACTGCCGCAGCGAATAGCGCGCCAGGGCCAGTTCGGCTGGATCGTCGTCCATCGCCACCAGATGGCCCATCGCCGCCGCGGTAGCGCCACCGCCGATCGGGCCGGGCTCGACGATCGCCACGCGCAGGCCATCGGCGCTGGCTGCATCCGCGCAGGCCGCGCCGATGATGCCCGCGCCGATCACGATCAGGTCGTAGGCGGCGACGCTCATTCCGCGCCGCTGCCCCAGGTAAAGGCGTCGGCTTCGTCGAACAGCAAGGTGGAGCGCGCCACCACGAAGGCGCTGCCGGTGATGCGTGGCTTCACGCCGCGCGTGCCGGGCGTGTAGGTGGCTTCGAACTCGCTGCCGCGGCCGAGAATGCTTTCCTGATGCCACACTTCGCCGGGCGCGAGCTTGCCGTCCGCGGCGAGGCAGGCCAGCTTGGCGCTGGTGCCGGTGCCGCAGGGCGAACGGTCGTAGGCCAGGCCGGGGCACAGCACGAAGTTGCGGCCGGCTTTGCCGTCGAGGTCGGCGTTGATTTCGATATGGTCGATCTCGCCGCCTTCCGCGCCGGTGATGCCTTGCGCTTCGAGCACGTGGCGAATGGCTTCCGTGTACGCGGTGAGCTCGCGCTGGTGGTGGATCTCCAGCGGCAACGGCGTGTCCTTGGTGATAAAGAACCAGTTGCCGCCCCAGGCGATATCGCCGGTGACGTCGCCGTAGCCCGGCACGCTGACCTTGATGTCCTTGGCGTGGCGGTAGCTTTCCACGTTGTCGATCGACACGCGGCCGTCGGCATGCAGCTCCGCCCCCACCGTGCCCACCGGCGTCTCGATCCGGTGCAGGCCGGGGCCGATGCGGCCCAGATGCTGCAGGGTGCGCACCACGCCGATGGTGCCGTGGCCGCACATGCCCAGATAGCTGACGTTGTTGAAGAAGATCACGCCGGCGCAGGCATCGGCGCTTTGCGGCGGCAGCAGCAGGGCGCCGACCACGGTGGCCGAGCCGCGCGGCTCGCAGGCGATGCCGGCGCGCCAGCGGTCGAAGTCGCGGCGGAAGCGCTCGCGCTGTTCCATCAGCGTGCCGGCGCCCAGGTCGGGGAAGCCGGCGATGACGGTGCGGGTGGGTTCGCCGCCGGTGTGCGAGTCGATCACGTCGATGGTATGCATGCCGGACATGCTCGCCGCCGCGGCGGTGCAGCGTCTAGCAAGGCTTACTATCGCTGCGTGCGGAAGTCGGCATAATGCATCAGGCCGATTTTATGCCATGCTGCGATAGCACAAGGCTTTACGACAAGGCGGTGGCTGCGATGGACATGAAGATTTCGGCCGACGAGCTGGAGGCGCTGTTCGACGCCTTGCCCGACGTGGTGTTCTTCGTGAAGGACAGCCAGGGCCGCTACACCCACGCCAATCTCACGCTGGTGCGCCGGCTGGGACTGAAGCGGCGCGCGGACGTGATCGGCCGCAGCGTGGTCGAACTGTTCCCCGCCACGCTGGGCGGCTCCTACGCCTCGCAGGATCGGCGCGTGCTGGACGGCGAAGTGATCGAGAACCAGCTCGAAGTGCACATGTTCTCCAACCGCGTGCCGGGCTGGTGCCTCACCTGCAAGCGTCCCTTGTTCAAGCGCGGTGAAGTGCAGGGCATCGTCGGCATCTCGCGCGACCTGGGCAAGCCGGATGGCCGCCATCCCACCTATGTGCGGCTGGGCCGCGTGCTGGCCTATCTGCAGGAGCATTTCGCCGAAGGCGTGCGCGTGGCGAAACTGGCGGAGCTGGCGGACGTGTCGGTGGCGCAGCTGGAGCGGCATTTCCGCCGCGTATTCCAGCTCACCCCGCAGCAGGTGCAGACGAAGCTGCGCATCGAAGCGGCGATGCGCCTGCTGCGCGGCGATGAAAGTGTCGCGGCGATCGGCCTCGCCTGCGGCTTCGCGGATCAGAGCGCGTTCGCGCGGCAGTTCAAGGCGACGGTGGGCATGACGCCGCGCGATTACCGCGCGATGGCCGCCGGCGCCCCGCGTGCGGCGCCGGCGGCGTAGACCGGGCTGGCTTCAGCCGTTCACCCACACGCCGACGTTGAGATGCCAACCGTCGTTGCGATGTTCGTAATGCGGATGGACGTAGTGGTAACCGGGACGCTCCACTTCCCAATGCCCCGGCATCGCCACGTATTCGCGGCCGCTCCAGCGCCAATAGCCGCGCGCCCACACGTAGCCCGGCCGGCGCACGGGCTCGACTTCCACGATCCGCTCCGGCGGCGGCTGGGGCGCGATCACTTCGACGACTTCACGGCGCACCACCGGACGCTCCACCACCACGGGCCGGTCGTGCACCACGCGTTCCTCCACACAGCCACTGGCGAGCAAGGTCACCGCGGCGAGCGCCACGAGCCGGATCTGCATAGTCATACCCCTTCTTGGTGAGAACTTAAGAAAAACGCGGCTGCCATAAGGCAGCCGCGTCGAAGTCAGTCAGGGCTCAATGGCCCCAGTAGCCGTCGTGGAAGCGCCAGCCGCCGCGGTACGGCTCCCAGCGCGGGGCGCGATAGACGTAGCCATGACGCGCCGGCATCCAGCGGCCGACCACCCAGACGTGGCGGCGCGCATACGGGTCCCAGCGCCAGTAGCCCGGTGCCCAGGCATAGCCGACGCGCGGCGGCGGCACTACTTCGTAGCGCGGCGCGGGCGGCGCGACATTGATGCCCACGGAGATCTGTGTGCGGGCAGCGGCGTCGGGCGCATAGGCAGAAGCGCCCAGGCCCAGGCCCAGCGCGGTCAGCACGGCGAAGGTTCTTGCCAGCGTTCTCATGCGGTCTCTCCTCGGCCACGCAGCGTGTGGCTCGCACGGAAAAACGGCAGGGGCCGGCAGTTGTTGACCGCGGCGGGCCGGCTCGTTCAGAAATCGGTGGGGTGACCGGTGGGATGAAATGCGCGCGGTCGCGAACGGACGCGACCGCGCGGGGTTCTCACATCGCGCAGTTGGGCTTGTGCCCGCCGGCGCGTGCCTGCTCGAACACCGGCATCAGCTGGGCGGCCTGCTTGGTCAGGGACTGCTGGCGGTTGTACGAGGCGGGGTGGGTGGACAGGAAGGCCGGTTGCTTGGAGGCGCCGGGGGTCTGTTCCGCCATCCGCTGCCACAGCGTGGCGGCCGCGCGCGGATCGAAACCGGCCTGCGCCATATAGCGCTGGCCCAGAGTGTCCGCCTCGCTTTCCTGCATGCGCGAGAACGGCAGCAGGATGCCCACCTCCGCGCCCGCACCGAGTGCGGCGGCGGCGTAACCGGCGTTGGTGCCGCGGGTGGCCGCATACGCGGTGCCGGCAACGATCGCCACTTGCGCGGCGATGTTGTCGGACATGCGCTCGGCGCCATGGCGCGATACCACATGCGACAGCTCATGGCCGAGCACCACGGCGAGCAGGTCCTGGTTATTGGCCACCTTGAACATGCCGCGGTTCACGCCGATGCGCCCGCCGGGCAGGGCGAAGGCATTGGGCGTGTCGTCGTCGATGATCTGCACTTCCCACTGCTGCGTATTCCACGGCGGCGGCAGCGCTGCCACCAGCGAGTTGGCCACGCAGGTGGCGTAGGCGCGTTCCTTTGGCGCATCGACGAACTTGCCCTTGCTGCGCATATCGTTGAATGCGGCCAGGCCCATCTTCGACATTTCCCCGTCGGAGACCATCATCAGCTGCTTGCGCCCGGTGGGCGAGGTGGTGCAGCCACAGAGCAGGGCGCCTAGGGCCAGTACGAGCGGCAGGCGGAATTTCATGCGTTTTACCTCCCTGGAAAACTGTGCCGAAGCATAACCTTGCGGTCCTCGATGCAATGTGTGCCAGGTCGGCACTTGAAAAGAACGAACGGTCGTTCTATTTTCCGCCCCATGAGCACGACCACCGCCCCAGGCAAGCGCGCCACCACCCGCGAGATGATCCTCGACCGCGCCTACGCCATGGCCTGCAACGACGGCCTGGAAGGGCTGTCGATCGGCACGCTGGCGCAGGCCGCGGATATGTCCAAGAGCGGCGTATTCGCCCATTTCGGCTCGCGCGAAGACCTGCAGCTGGCCGTCCTGGAACTGGGTGGCCAGCGCTTCATGGACAACGTGCTGCTGCCCGCCCTGAAAACGCCGCGCGGCCTGCCGCGCCTGCGCGCCATCGTCGAGCACTGGTGCGAGTGGGCGCAGCGCTACGAGCGTGGCTGCGTGCTGCTGTCCGCCGTCGGCGAATACGACGGCCGCGACGGCGCCTTGCATGACGCCGTGGTGCGCCAGCAGGCCGGCTGGCGCAGCCAATTGGAGAAGGCGATCGGGCAGGCCGTGGACGAAGCCCATCTCGGCCGCGCCACCGACGTCACCCAGCTCGCCTTCGAGATCTACGCCTTCATGCTCGTGCTGCATCACGACGCCGGCCTGTTCGGCTACGAAGAAGCACGCCGCCGCGCGCTGGCGGCCGTCGACCGCCTGTTCGCCAGCTACCGCACCTGACTTCCGGGAGCACCGCCATGCCACGCCCGCAACGCGCCCATCGCCCGCACGGCCGTCCGACGGCCAGCCTGCTGCTGAAACTCGGCGCCGTGCGCGCCAGCTTTGCCGTCGGCGGGCGGATCGCGCCGCGCCGCACGGTCGACCGCGCCGCGCGCCTGTTCGCCACGCCGTTCGCCAGCAGCCGCAGCCGCGCGCTGGCGGCGCAGCCGGACGAGGCGATGAAGCAGAACGGCCTGAAGGTTGGCGACGAGACAATCGCCACCTATGTGTGGGGCGACCCGGCCACGCAGCCGTATGCGCTGCTGGTGCACGGCTGGTCGAGCTTCGGCCTGCGTTATCTGCCATGGGTGCAGCGCCTGCGCGAAGCCGGCCTGGCGGTGGTGGCATTCGATCAGCCGGGCCATGGCCGCAGCACGGGACGGTTGTGCACGCTGCCGGATTTCATCGCCACCATCCAGGCGGTTGGCCAGCATTACGGCCAGGCGGCATTGGCGATCGGCCATTCGCTCGGCGGCGCGGCGCTGGCCCTGGCGCAGAGCGAAACCTGGCTGGCGCGGCAACTCGTGCTGATTGCGCCGGCAGCCGATATGGAAGCGGCGACCGGCCGCTTCTTCCGCTTCGTGAAACTCGGCGAGCATCTGCGCGAGGCGTTCTACGGCTGGCTGGAACGCCGCACCGGCGTGACCGTGCACGATCTGCAGGTGCACAAGCACCTGCCCGCACTCGGGCAGTCCGGACTGGTGGTGCACGATCTGGACGACCGCGACGTGCCCTGGGAAGAGGGCGAGCGCTACGCCCGCTACTGGCCGGGTTCGCGCCTGCTCACCACGCAGGGCCTGGGGCATCACCAGGTGCTCGATGCGCCGGAAGTGATCGAGGCGACCTTCGCCTTCCTGCGCGGCGAAACGGTGGGCGATCGCGTGGTGGCGACGCCTAACCTGCCTTACGGCGTCGCCTGAGCGGCCATCGACGCGCCGCCCGCCGGCGGCAGCACGCGTCCGGTGTGGTAGCTGCGGTAGCGGCAGACATCGAAGCCACGCTGCACCAGTGAGCGTCCATCCGCGAAGGTCGCGCGCAGGTCGCGGCGGCAACCGTCGCTGCCATCCAGTCCTATCGTCACTGCGTTGCCGCCACCCTGCAGTGGGCGATCGCCGATAACGACATCGCGAAACGCATCGCTGCCCGCCGGCGCGACCGCCAGGGTCACCAGGCTCGACGGCGCGTCGTTGTAGACCTCCAGGTAACGCGTCTGCGCTCCCGCCACATCGGGCAGCACAACGCAGGCGCACGACAGCACGATGCGATGAATCATGGCTTCCTCTCCGCTGGATGCGCCGCGGGGGAGCGGCGCTGCTGCGGATTGGGATGCGAAACGGCCTGCGAACGTTTCTGCCGCGGGACGGATCGTAGCCAGCGCGGGACGAATGGCAGTCGTGACCTCCGAGTCTGTTCGTGCGCAGCCCGGCCTGTGTAGGATGCGGACGCCTCGAGGATGGAGAGGAGTGCAATGCGATTCTGGCGTTACCTGGCCGCGTGGACCGTCCCGGCCGTGCTGTTCGCGATCCAGGGCTACAGTATGGATGCGATGCGCGGGCATACCTGGAACGCCGGCGACTACATCCGCTGGGCGATGGTGCAGTGGTACACGCTGGCCGTGCTCGCGCTGGGCGTGTTCGCCCTGGCGCGGCGTTTCACCGTCGACTCCACTGCCCAATGGCGCTACGCGCCGGTGTATGTCGCCGGCAGCCTGGTGTTCTCCGCCTGCGCCGTGCTGATCGGCGCCATGCTCGGCAATCTGCTCGAACCCGGCCACCCGCCGTTCGACGACCAGCTGCAGCAGTTCATCGACAAATACGTCTTTATCGATTTCTTTATCTACTGGGTGCTGGTGGTGGGCTGGCACGCCATGCGCTTCTTCCGCGAGAAGGACCGCCGCGCCGACCAGCTGCAGGCGCTGCTGGCGCAGTCGCGCCTGCAGGTGCTGAAGATGCAGCTGCAGCCGCATTTCCTGTTCAACACGCTGCATGCGATCACCACGCTGATCCGCGAAGAACCTGAGGTGGCGGAGGACATGCTGCTGCGCCTGAGCGAACTGCTGCGCGCCTATCTGGACGAGGACCGCCAGGAGATCGCGCTCGCCCGCGAACTGGAACTGCTCGATCTCTACCTCGGCATCCAGCGCGTGCGCTTCAAGGACCGCCTCGATACGCGTGTCGATGCCTCCGTCTCCGCGCTGGGCGGCGCCGTGCCCGGCCTGATCCTGCAGCCGCTGGTGGAGAACGCCATCCATCACGGCATCGGCCGGCACGCCGGCAGCGATACGGTGGAAGTGTTCGCGCATCGCGATACCGACAGCCTTTATCTGGAAGTGCGCAACCGCAACAGCGTGCTGGAAGTGACGCCGGAGGCGGCGTTCACGCGCGGCATCGGGCTGTCCAATACCCGCCTGCGCCTGCAGGAACTGTATGGTCCCGCCGCCACCGTCTATATCGATGCGCTGTCGCCGCAGGGCGTGACCTGCCGCCTGCGCCTGCCGTTCCACGCGTTGGGTGCGGTAGCCGCATGAGCATCCGCGCGCTGATCGTGGATGACGAGCCGATCGCACGGCACAGCATCGCGCGCCTGCTGCGCAAGGAGGCGGAGATCGTGATCGCCGGCGAATTCGGCGACGGCGCCAGCGCGCTGGAGGCGATCCGCCGGCTGCGGCCGGATCTGGTATTCCTGGATATCCAGATGCCCGAGATGACCGGCATCGATGTCGCCGCCACGCTGGGCGAAGAAGAGTTGCCGGCGACGGTATTTGTCACCGCCTATGAGCAATACGCGGTGCGCGCGTTCGAGGCCAATGCGGTCGACTACCTGGTCAAGCCCTTCAGCCGCGAACGCTTCGACGCTGCGTTGCGCCGCGTGCGCAAGCGCCTGGCGGGCGAGAATGGCGATGCGGCGCCTGCGCGGGTGTGGCAGGCATTGGCGGAGCTGCGGCGCGAACAGAGCTATGCACGGCGTTTGCCGATCCCGATGGACGGCAGCGTGATCCTGCTGGACGTGGCGCGGATCGACTGGATCGAAGCGAACCGCAACTGCGTGCGGCTGCACGTGGGCAAGGACACCTACGAGTTGCGCGAGACCATGGCCGCGCTGGAAGAACGCCTGGATCCGCGTCAGTTCGCGCGCGTGCATCGCTCGGCGATCGTCAATATCGACCGCATCCAGGCGATCCATCCGTGGTTCAAGGGTTACCACATGGTGGTGCTGAGCACGGGGCAGGAGTTGCGCATGAGCCGCTATCAGCACGATGCGTTCCGCGATCTCGTGCGTCTGCAAGGGCGGACGCCGTAGCGGCATCCGCCCCGAGGATCAGGAGCGATCCAGCGGCGTGGTCAGCTGCAGGCCGCTGCCGACCAGATAGAGGCTGCCGTCGGGCAGCGCATCGGCGCCCATGCCTTCGTCCTTATGCGTGCGGCGGTATTCGTCCATCCACGGGATGGGTTCTTTCGGGCCCGGAATATAGGCCTGCCAGGCACCGGACTCGGGGCGTTCCGCATCGCCGTGGCGGCGCAGGTTATAGGCGATGGGCACGCGCACGATCCAGGCATCCTGGTTCTTGCCCGCGGCGTCGGCCGGCACGGTGAAGGTCCAATGGCGTGCGGCTTCGATGCTGGAGGCGGCCAGCAGCTGGCGCCAGCGCCGCATGCCGTTCTCGGTGTCCGCCACGTTGAGGTTGACCTGCTCGGCGGCGACATCGCCGACGGTGCCGTCGCGCTGCACGCGCACCAGCAGGAACACCGTGCCGCTGACGCGCGCCTGGACCGCATCCGGCGGGTAGCGGGGCGGCGTGCGGTCGCGATAGCCCAGGCCCTTGTCCGCATGGCCATTGCTGAAGGTGGCGCCGACGATATGCACATTGAAGCTGTCGCCGTCGCCCGTGGGCGTCGCCACGACGCGCAGGTGCATCGGGGCTTCCGCCGCCACCGCGGCGCCATCGACCAGCACCGGCTGGAAACGCCAGGTGGCGGAGTTGCGTTTGACCAGATCGACCACCGGCTCCGGCAGCTTGTCCTGCTGGTCGATCGTGCAGGAACGCACGCTGCCATCCGGCGCCAGCACGATATGCCCGTTCACTACCATGCTGGCTTCGGCCCGCTTGCGCACCGCGCTGGCGGTCTGCGCCATGGCGGCGCCGCACAGCGCCAGGCCAAGCAGCAGCATCCCTAACCGTTTCATCGACTTCCCCTGTCCCGTGATCAGGGCGCGAGTATGTCGTGCCCGAATGGCAGCTCGCCAGTGGGGGCATGTCGATTTCGGGCGCGCTGTTTCGTCGCCTAGGCAAGTCGGCGATCCTGCCGGCGGACAAACCACACATCACAAGGAATCCCGACCATGCACGCCATCGCCCACCGTCCCCTGCGCACCCTGATCGCCACGGCCGTCCTGGCCCTGGCCGGCACCGCGGCGCACGCCGCCTCCGCCACCTACACCATCGACCCCCTGCATACCTACCCCAGCTTCGAGGCCGACCATATGGGCGGCCTGTCGGTATGGCGCGGCAAGTTCAACCGCACCAGCGGCAAGGTCACCCTGGACAAGGCCGCCGGCACCGGCTCGGTCGACATCACGGTGGATATGAACAGCGTCAACTTCGGCCTGGACAAGCTGGACGAAGAGGCCCGCGGTGCGCAGCTGTTCGAGACCGCCAAGTACCCCACGGCCACCTACAAGGGCAAGCTCGCCGGCTTCGTCGACGGCAAGCCGACCAAGGTGGTGGGCGAGCTGACCCTGCACGGCGTGACGCATCCGCTGGAGCTGACCGTCAACTCCTTCAAGTGCATGCCGCATCCGCTGTTCAAGCGCGAAATGTGCGGCGCCGACGCCAGCGCGAGTTTCCAGCGCGATGCGTTCGGCATGGACGGGGGCAAGAACTATGGTTTCAAGATGGACGTGGGGCTGCGCATCCAGGTCGAGGCATTGATCGATGAAGCGGACGCCAAGAAAGCCGCTGCGCCCTGATTCACAGGCAGCTCTTCAGCCGGCGCACCGCCTCGTCGAGCGCGCGTGCGTCGGCGCCGCCGTAGCCCATGATCAGGCCGCCGCGCGCGGGCGGCTTCGCGTAGCACGGCGACAACGGCCGCGCCGAGACGCCCACCTGCGCGGCACGTTGCGACAGCGCGATGTCATCCACGCCGGGCGGCAGCAAGGCCACCAGCTGCATGCCGGCTTCGGCGCCGATCACTTCGAGCTGCTGCGGCAGATGCCTGCGGATCGATGCCACCAGGGCTGCGCGGCGTTCGGCATACAGCACGCGCATGCGGCGGATATGCCGGGCGAAATGGCCTTCGCGGATAAAGTCGTTCATCGCCAGCTGCGGCAGCGTGGCGGTGCAGGTGTCCAGCGCGTCGCGGCAGGCGGCGAAGGCGCTGACCAGATCCTTCGGCACCACCAGATAGCCCAGGCGCAGGGCGGGGAACATCACCTTGCTGAAGGTGCCGACATAGATCACCCGCTCTTCCGTATCCAGACCCTGCAGCGACGCGACGGGACGTCCGCCGAAGCGGTATTCGCTGTCGTAGTCGTCCTCGACGATCCAGGCGCCGGCGCGCGCCGCCCAGCGCAGCAGCTGCATGCGCCGTGCGGCGCTCTGCGTCATGCCCAGCGGAAACTGGTGCGACGGCGAGATATAGGCCAGCCGCGCATCCGGCGCGCGGCGGATGCCTTCGGCCACGTCCAGTCCTTCCTGATCCACCGGCACCGGCACGATCCGCGCGCCGATGGTGCCGAAGGCCTGGCGCGCGCCCGGATAGCCGGGGTCTTCCATCCACGCGCGGTCGCCGGGATCGAGCAGGGCGTGCGCGCAGATCTGCACGCCCTGCTGCGAGCCGGTGGTGATCAGCACCTGCGCCGCGTCGACGCGCACCGCGCGCACGGCGCCGAGATAGTCGGCGATCGCCTCGCGCAGCGGCGCATGACCGCGCGGATCGCCGTAGACCAGCGACTCGGTGTTCGGCGTGCGCGCGTGGCGGTTGAGCAGCTTCGCCCACAGCTCGGTGGGGAAATGCTCCAGCGCGGGCAGGCCGACGCGGAACGCGCCCTGGCTGTCCAGCCAGGTCTGTTCCGGCGCGCGCATGGTGGCCACGCGTTGAGCTATGCGGCGCGAGCTGCCGGGGGTGAGCGGCACGGCGGCCATCCTGGGGCGGGCAGGTTTCAGCCCGGCGCTGGGGATCGAGTGCGCCACGCAGGTGCCGGCGCCGACGAAACTCTGCAGATAGCCTTCCGCCAGCAGCTGCTCGTAAGCGCTGAGCACCGGCAACCTCGACACCTGCAGTTCGGTGGCCAGGCTGCGCGTCGACGGCACGCGCTGGCCCGGACGCAACTGTCCGTTGGCGATGGCGTGGCGGAACCATTCCGACACTTGCTGGTAGATCGGCACGCCGCTGCCGGCTTCCAGCGCGATCGGCGGCAGGAACGAAGTGGACGCTTTCGGCATGGCGGCGAGCCTCAAGTGGTCATGCTGGATGATAGCCAAGTGGCTATTCGCCCATGCCACTGCCATTCGTAGTGTTGCGCGGCGGCGTGCGGCCGGGCATGAGAGCGGAGACGGACTTGAGCGTGGGGGTAGCGATGAAGGGCAGGGCAAGGCATTGGCTGCTGGGCGTGCTGGCGTGCGGGTTGGCGTCGGCGGCGGTGGCGCAGGATGCGGGTGCGCCGATCCGGCAGTCGCGTGACGACGCCTGGTGGACCGGCCCCATGCTGGCGAACGGCGCCGAGACCCTGCCGCAGGGCCATATGTTGATCGAGCCCTATATCTATGACGTGATGACGCCGGGCGTGGATGCGTTCGGTTCGCGCGCCTACGTGCTGTACGGCTTGACCGACCGCATCACGGTCGGCGCCATTCCGATCATCGGCTACAACCGCGTCAGCAACGGGCCGAACAGCTCGGGCATCGGCCTGGGCGACCAGATTCTGCAGTTCCAGTACCGGCTGATCCGCTTCCACGAAGGCAGCTGGGTGCCGACCGTCTCGCTGATGGTGCAGGAAGCCGTGCCCACCGGACGCTACGACCGCCTCGGGCGCCGGCCCGCCAACGGCATGGGCGGCGGCGCTTACGCCACCACGGTGGGCGTCAACATGCAGAGTTATTTCTGGATGCCGAATGGCCGCATCCTGCGCGCGCGCCTCAATGCCACCACCACGTTTGCCGGACGCGCCGATGTCGAAGGCGTCAGCACCTACGGCACCGGGCGGGATTTCCGCGGGCATGCGCGCGCGGGCGACAACTTCTATGTGGGCGCCGCGCTGGAGTACAGCCTGACCACGCGCTGGGTGCTGGCGCTGGACCTGACCTACAGCCACAACGGCAATACCTGGGTGAGGGGTTTCGACGTAGTGCCCGGGATGGAGCCGGTGCGGGTGAGCAACCGCTTCGGCCGCAGCGATGCGGTCGGTTATGCGCCGGCGATCGAATACAACTGGACGCCGAATATCGGCGTGCTGTTCGGCGTGAGGGTGATTGCGGGCGGGAACAACACCAAGCGCTCGGTGACGCCGGCGATCGCACTTAATTACGTCCACTGACAACCGGCCCCCTCAACCTCTGGGAAGAGGGGTGTGGTGAGATGCGAACCATTCTCATCCCTGTGCTAAGGTCGCGCCCCTGATTCCAGGCCGCCGCGACCCATGCCCCTTCCGCCCCAGCCACCCGTGCGCCACCCCTGGCGCCCCCGCGACCTGCTGCGCAGGTTGCATCTGTGGCTGGGCCTGAGCTTCGGCGTCGCTTTCGCGGTACTCGCGCTGTCCGGCACCGTGCTGGCGTTCCAGAACGACCTGCTGCGCTGGCGCCACCCGGAGTTGTTTACGCATGCGTTGCCCACGCCGGCACAGCGCGCCGCGATCCTCGAAAGCATCCACGGCACGCACTGGCCTTCGCCCTTGCGCAGCATCGACACACCCACTGCGGAGTTGCCGATGTGGCAACTCTCCCTGGCTGGCGAAAAACGCGTTTACCTCGATCCAATCGATGGACATCAGCTGCTGACGCGTTCAAAAGACGACGACTTCGTCTTGTGGCTGCGCGACCTGCACACCCATCTGCTCAGCGGCAAGAATGGCGAAACCGCGCTCGGCGTACTCGGCCTGGCCGAACTGAGCCTGATCCTGATCGGCCTGACGCTGTGGTGGCCGCGCCGCGGCCATTGGCGCCACGCCGTGCGCATGTACGCGCAACCGCCGACACGCCGCTGGCGCAGCTGGCACCAGGGCATCGGCGCAATGCTGTTTCCCCTGCTGCTGCTGAGCACGTTTACCGGCATCACGCTGATCTACAAGGACACCACCCGCAGCGCGCTTTCTGCGCTGTATGGCGACAAGCAATCCAAGCCGCCGAAAACGCCACCCGTCGCGCCGCGTGACACACCGCTTCAATGGTCCGCCGCGCTCGCCGCCGCGCAGGCCGCGCTGCCCGATGCGGAGCTGCGCCGCATCACCTTGCCGAACGAAAAGAACGCCGCGCTCACCATCCGCGCGCGCGGTCCGCAGGAATGGAATGCGGTCGGCCGCAGCGTCGTCGTGGTCGATCCGTACAGCGCGAACGTGCTGTCGGTGTACGACGCACAGGCGCAGGGCGGCGGTGCGCGGCTGGTCGACAAGATCTATCCCGTGCATTCCGGCCAGGTCGGCGGCGTGCCATGGCAACTGGTGATTGGCGTGGTCGGTGTGCTGCCGGCGTTCTTCCTCGTCACCGGCTTTCTGTTCTGGCGCACGCGCACGCGGCATCTCAAGCACGCCCAACGCAATCTCGGCAAGGCCTGATCGATACGCCCAGGTACGCGCATCGCAGCGAGCGCTTAACAGCGAACCCCACTAGAATTGCGCGTCTACGCAGATCGAAGTTGGAGTCGCCATGAGTTCCCCCGCCCAGCACGTTTCCGCCAGTGCTGCAGTGCACGAAAGCCGTCCGCTGCGCTTCGTCACCGCTGCCAGCTTGTTCGATGGCCATGACGCGGCGATCAATATCATGCGCCGCATCATCCAGTCGCAGGGTGCGGAGGTGATCCATCTGGGCCACAACCGCTCGGTGGAAGACGTGGTCCGCGCCGCCTTGCAGGAAGACGCGGACGCTATCGCGCTTTCCTCATACCAGGGCGGCCACGTCGAGTACTTCAAGTACATGGTGGACATGCTCAAGGAACACGGCGCCGCGCATATCCGCGTGTTCGGCGGCGGCGGCGGCACCATTACCCCGGAAGAAATCCGCGAGCTGCAGGCCTACGGCGTGGAGCGCATCTACCACCCGAACGACGGCATGAAGCTCGGCCTCACCGAAATGATCGAAGACGTGATGCGCCGCACCCGCGAGGCCGCCGACAAGCGCGCCAGCGCGGAGCAGGCCACCGCCGTCACGCCGCGCGTGGATATCGACGACGAGATCTCGATCGGCCACATGCTCTCGGCCATCGAAGAAGGCGAGCTGCCCGAGGCGGAACTCGAGCATCTGCGCAAGCAGTGGAAGATGGCCGGCAAGCAGACGCCGGTGCTCGGCGTCACCGGCACCGGCGGCGCGGGCAAGTCTTCGGTGGTGGATGAGCTGCTGCTGCGTTTCCTGCATGCCTTTCCCGAGATGCGCATCGCCGTGCTCGCGGTCGATCCCACCCGCCGCCGCAGCGGCGGTGCGCTGCTGGGCGACCGCATCCGCATGAATTCGCTGCGCAGCCATCGCGTGTATATGCGTTCGATGGCCACGCGCCGCCAGCACGCCGCGACCAGCGTGGTGCTGCACGACTGCATCGACTTCCTCAAGGCGCAGCCTTATGACCTGGTGATCGTGGAGACCGCCGGTATCGGCCAGAGCGATTCGGAGATCGTCGACCTGGTCGATTTTCCGATGTACGTGATGACCAGCGACTACGGCGCGGCCAGCCAGCTCGAGAAGATCGACATGCTGGACTTCGCCGAACTGGTGGTGCTCAACAAGTTCGACAAGCGCGGCGCCGAAGACGCGCTGCGCGACGTGCGCAAGCAGTGGAAGCGCAACCGCACCGCCTTCACCTTGAAGGACGACGAGGTGCCGGTCTATCCGACCATCGCCAGCCAGTTCAATGATCCGGGCGTGACCTGGATGTTCGCCAACCTGTGCCGCCTGCTGCGCGACAAGCTCACGCTGCCCGCGCCGAAGTGGACGCCGGAGCTGGATACTTCGCTGAAGGAGCCGCGCGCCACCGTGCTGATTCCCGGCAGCCGCGTGCGCTATCTGGCCGAGATCGCCGAGCAGGGCCGCGGCATCAATGCCGCGATCGAACGCGAGGCGGAATTCGCCAGCAAGGCGCAGCATTACTACGAGTCGCTGAAGGATCTGGGCGATGCGCGCCTGCCGCGCGAACTGTCGCGCTACGCCAGCGAGGCGCTGCACGAGGAGGGCGCCGACCGCACCTTGCTCACGCTGCGCCAGCGCTACAACCAGGCGGTGAAGGAACTGAGCCACGAGGCCGTGCATCTGCTGCATGACTGGCCGGCGCGCTACAAGTCGGTCACCGACGAATACAACGAGTACAAGGTGCGCGATAAGACGATCCGCGTTGAGAACTATCGCGCATCGCTCAGCCACCAGAAGATCCCCAAAGTGTCGCCGCCCAGGACCAAGGACTGGGGCGATCTCGTGCGCTTCCTGATGCGCGAGAACCTGCCGGGCCATTACCCCTACACCGGCGGCGTCTATCCGTACCGCCGCACCGGCGAGGATCCCACCCGCATGTTCGCCGGCGAAGGCACGCCGGAGCGCACCAACCGCCGCTTCCATTATCTCAGCCAGGGCGGCGCGGCCACGCGCCTGTCCACCGCGTTCGACTCGGTCACGCTGTATGGCGAAGACCCGGCGCCGCGTCCGGATATCTACGGCAAGATCGGCAACTCGGGTGTCAACGTCGCCACTCTGGACGATATGAAGAAGCTGTATTCCGGCTTCGATCTCAGCGCGCCGAGCAGTTCGGTGTCGATGACCATCAATGGTCCGGCGCCGATCATCCTGGCGATGTTCATGAACACCGCGATCGACCAGAACGTGGAGAAGCACCTCCAGGCGGATCCGGCGCGCTGGGCCGATGCGCAGAAGAAGATCGCCGCGCTGCGGCCGCATGGCGGCCCGGGTTATTCCGGCGAGCTGCCCAAGGGCAACGAGGGCTTGGGCCTGGGTCTGCTCGGCATTACCGGCGACCAGCTGGTGGACGCCCAGACCTATGCGCGCATCAAGGAAGAAACCCTGCAGACCGTGCGCGGCACGGTGCAGGCGGACATCCTCAAGGAAGACCAGGCGCAGAACACCTGCATCTTCAGCACCGAATTTGCGCTGCGCATGATGGGCGACATCCAGCAGTACTTTGTCGACCACAAGGTGCGCAACTTCTATTCGGTGTCGATCTCCGGCTACCACATCGCCGAAGCCGGCGCGAACCCGATCAGCCAGCTCGCTTTCACGCTGTCCAACGGTTTCACCATCGTCGAGTACTACCTTGCGCGCGGCATGCATATCGACGACTTCGCGCCGAACCTGTCGTTCTTCTTCTCCAACGGCATGGACCCGGAATACACGGTGATCGGCCGCGTGGCCCGCCGCATCTGGGCCCGTGCCATGCGTGAGCGCTACGGCGCGAGCGCGCGCAGCCAGATGCTGAAGTACCACATCCAGACCTCCGGCCGTTCGCTGCATGCGCAGGAGATCCAGTTCAACGATATCCGCACCACGCTGCAGGCGCTGTATGCACTGTTCGACAACTGCAACAGCCTGCACACCAATGCCTACGACGAGGCGATCACCACGCCGACCGAGGAAAGCGTGCGCCGCGCGGTGGCGATCCAGCTGATCATCAATCGCGAGCTGGGCCTGAACTTCAACGAGAACCCCTGGCAGGGCAGCTTCGTGGTCGATGCGCTCACCGACCTGGTGGAGGAAGCCGTCTACCGCGAATTCGAGGCGATCAGCGAGCGCGGCGGCGTGCTCGGCGCGATGGACACCATGTACCAGCGCGGCAAGATCCAGGAAGAGTCGATGTACTACGAGCAGAAGAAGCACGACGGCAGCCTCCCGCTGATCGGCGTCAACACCTTCCTGCCCAAGGACCACGGCGGCGAGATCGCCACCGAGATCGAGCTGATCCGCTCCACCGAAGAGGAGAAGGGCCAGCAGATCGACAATGTGCTGGCCTATGCCAAGGCCCGCAACGGTCTCGCTCCGGAAAGCCTCAAGATCCTGCAGAGCACCGCGCGCGAACGCCGCAATGTATTCGAGCAGTTGATGGAAGCGGTGAAGTACAACTCGCTGGGGCAGATCAGCCACGCCTTGTACGACGTCGGCGGCGAGTACCGCCGCAATATGTAAATACAAAGGGGCCGCAAGGCCCCTTTTTTTTGCACTGGCGACACCGCTACACCCCGCTACCCTCCGGGGAGAGGGCAGGGTGAGGGGCCACTCCAGCGACACCGCCGCAACGAAGGGACGCGTCTGCGGCATTCATCAGAAACAGGGGCACACAATGAATCGACGGATCATCGCCTTCGCACTGGGCGCAGTGTTCTGCGCTAACGTTTTCGCCGCTCACACAACCGCCAACATAAACACCGCCCCCCGCATCGACGTCGACGACGTCTACCGCTTCTACCACCTCTACGACACCACCGGCGCCCACCCCACCGCCGACCAGCTCCAGCACGACTACCTCGACACCGGCTCCCCCGGCCTCCACCGCCTCGCCGAACTGCGCAAGGTCAACGGCGAAGCCATCGCCAAGTTCATGGCCGCGCATCCGGCCGTCTACGCTGACGCCAAGCGCTGCATGGCCGTGCTCCCCGGCGTGCGCGAACGCCTCACCGTCGCGCTGGCCCGCTTCAAACAGCTTTACCCGCAGATGGAAGTCGTCCCCACCACCGTCGCCGTCAGCCGCGGCAAACCCGTAGGCGTCACCGACGACCAGGGCGTGATCATCGGCCTGGAAGCGCTGTGCAGCATCACCTACCTGGAAGCCAAGGTCGAAGATCGCTTCGTGCACGTGATGGCGCACGAGTACGCCCATGCGCAGCAGGCGCGCAAATCGCCGGCGCTGTTCAATCTCGACAAGCCGACCGTGCTGCAGCAATCCCTGCTCGAAGGTGCGGCGGAATTCGTCGGCGAACAGATTTCAGGCAGCGTGGCCTATACCAACCTGCCTGCGATGATCAAGGGCCGCGAGAAAGAGCTGGAAACCACCTTCGTCGCCGACCAGGACAAGACGGACCTTTCAGCCTGGCTCTACAACGGCACGCTCGATAAGCCGGGCGACCTGGGCTATTGGGTGGGCTATCGCATCGTCAAGTCGTACTACCTGCATGCGAAGGACAAGCAGCAGGCCTTGCGCGAGATCCTGGAGATGAAGGATGCGAAGGCATTCCTCGCGGCAAGTGGATGGAAGCCGGGGATGTAATCTGACGTCATTCCGGCGAAGGCCGGAATGACGGCTTTAATGGCCGGCCGGCAAGGCGGCCAGGCTCAGGAATTCATCAGCGACTTCACGTAGTACCTGGGCGATTCCACATAACCTTGACGCTCGTAGAAGCGATGCGCGCCCGTGCGGCGCGCATGGCAATGCAGTTCCACCCGATCGCAACCGCGCACCTTGGCCAGCTCCACGGCGCGCGCTTCCAGCAGCGCTCCGATGCCATCGCCGCGCGAATGCTCGTCCACGCAGAAATAGCTGATCCGGCAGAAGTCGCCGGCCAAAGCAAGCTGCGGAATGAAGTGCAGCGAAATCACGCCCACGACATGGGTGCCGTCGACAGCGACCCATACGCTCTCGTCGGGATGTTCGATCAGCTGCGCCATCCGATCATGGATAAACGGCGCCGTTTCCGGATAACCAAGCGCATCCAGCAATGCCGCGATGGTATCGGCATCCGCGATTTCCGCTTCTCGCATCTGGATCACAGGTATTTCTCCGTCAGGCCCGTTCGCCTTGCGCCTGCACATCTACCGGCCGCGTCTCCGGCATCCGCACCAGCACCGGCAGCACCAGCAGGGCGACCACGGCGATCATCACGCCAGGCACCACCTTCCAGCCGGTCGTCGTGATCAGCAGCTCGGCCAGGAATGGCGTCAATCCGCCGAAGATCGCGGTCGCCATGGTCACGCCCAAAGCCAGGCCGCTGAGCCGCCCTTCGCCGGGAAACTGCTCGGCGGTCGCCGGTGCGCCTACCGCGCTGACGCCACCCGCGAGACAGGCCAGTACGATCGCACCGAGTGCGATATCCAGTTCCGCGCCGCGCGCCATCCATTCGAAGGTGATCAGGGGCAGCAGCACGCCGGCCACGGCAAGCCACACCAGCACGGGTCTCCGCCCGACGCGATCGGACAGCGCACCCGCCAGCGGCGTCACCAGGATCACCGCCACCGCGGCGAGCGTGGACAACCACAGCGAGCGCTCCTCCGCGAGAATGCCCGACGAGCTCAGAAACGCCGGCACGTAGGTGATGCCTACGTAGTAAGTGATCGATCCCAGCGCCGAGATGGCGAAGGTGCGGAACAGGGCGGGGCGATGGTTGGCCAGCGTGTGGCTGAGCGGCGATTCCGGCACGGTGTGCTGTTCGAGCTGCCGCACGAAGTCCGGAGATTCTTCCATGGTGGAGCGTGCGATCCACACGCAGCCGGCCAGCGCCGCGCCGACGAAGAACGGAATCCGCCAGCCCCAGGCGTCGAGCTGCGCCGTGCTCATCGCGCTCACCGTCAACGCCGATATGGCCACCGCCAGGAGCGCGCCGATCTCGCTGGCCGCGGAGGCGAGCGAAGTGATCAGGCCGCGCCGGTCCTTGCGCGCGCCTTCCAGCAGATAAGCCACCACGCCGGTGTATTCGCCGCCGACGGAAAAGGCCATGAAGCAGCGCAACAGCAACAACAGCGCACCCGCCGCGGAGCCGATGCTCGCATGCGCCGGCAGCAGCGCCGTGGCCAGCATCGCCAAGGTCATCAGCATCATCGACATCAGCAGCGTGCGCCGCCGCCCGATCCGGTCGCCGATATGCCCGAACACCATCGCACCCAGCGGCCGCATCGCGTACGAGATGGCGAAGCCGGCCAGCGTGGCGAGCAGCGAGTTCTCGCCGCCGCCGAAGAACACCCGCGACAGCACGGTGGCGAAATAGAGATACAGGGTGAAGTCGTACCACTCGACCACGGTCGAGAGGGCGGCGACTGCCATGGAGCCACGGGAGATTTCGGGAGTGCCTGGCTTTTCGGTCATGCGGTGACGGTGGCCGGGTACGGAAAGCGCGATCCTAGCGCGATCCGCCGTACCCGGCCCGTCAATGCGCCGCGGTGGCCGCGATTACGTCGCCAGGCGGGGGAAGTACGCCACGCTGTCGAGATCCTCGATCAACTCCGGCCCGGTCGGCACCCAGCCCAGCGCCTCGCGCGTCTTCGCGCTCGACGCCGCCAGGTCGGAGCCGAAGAAGTAGGCGAGGAAGCCGAAATGCTCCTGCGCCTCCTCGCGCGACTTCGACACCACCGGCAAGCCCAGATGCTTGCCGATCACTTCGGCGATCCGCCGCGTCGGCACGCCTTGCTCCGCCACCGCGTGGTAGCACGTGCCGGCGGCGCCATGCTCCAGCGCCAACCGGTACGCGCGGGCGGCATCCAGGCGATGCACCGCGGGCCAGCGGTTCTGCCCATCACCGACATAAGCCGCCACGCCATGTTCGCGCGCGATGCGGATCAGCCAAGGCACGAAGCCATGATCGCCATCGCCGTGCACGGTGGGCGGCAGCCGCATGATGGCGGAGCGCACGCCGCGGTTGGCGAGGGCCAGCGTCATCGCTTCCATCGGCAAGCGCGGCGAGGCATGCGAGGCCGCGTCGGCCGAGTCATCCTCGGTGCCGATCCGGCCCGGCGCGAGCAGGCCGGTGCCGGTGGTGCCGATCAGCGGGCGACCGGAGCCGGCCAGTGCCTCGCCCATCGCTTCGACCGCACGACGCTCCATCGCCGCGTTTTCGGCGAAGCGCGAGAAGTCGTGGTTGAAGGCGGTATGGATCACGCCGTCGCAGGCGGCGGCGCCTTCCGCCAGCCGCTCCGGTTGTTCGAGCGAGCCGCTCAGGATTTCCACGCCATATGCCGCAAGGGCCGCGGCGGCGGCTTCCGAGCGGGCCAGGGCCAGCACCTTGTGGCCCGAAGACAGCAGTTCATTGACGACAGCGGAACCGACGAACCCTGTCGCACCAGTAACGAAGACACGCACAATGCATCCTCCAGGTTTGGGATGCGCGGCATGCTGCGCGCGCAGGCAGCGCGGATGAAGCCGTGGCGTTATACGGGTATACGGACTAACAGGCTGGGCAGTGCAACAGGAGCGGCCATGAATACACAGATCGCCAACGACAACCTGCTCGGTGCGTATCTGCGCGATCGCCGCGAACGGCTCGATCCGGTGGCGCTCGGTTATCCGGCCGGGCGCCGGCGCACGCCGGGCCTGCGTCGCGAGGAAGTGGCGCAGCGCGCCAATGTCAGCGCCACCTGGTACACCTGGCTGGAGCAGGGGCGCGGCGGCGCGCCTTCGGACGAAGTGCTGGATCGCATCGCCCGCGCGCTGCTGCTCGGCGATGTCGAGCGCGAGCATCTGTTCCTGCTGGCGCTGGGGCGTCCGCCGGAGATCCGCTACCAGGCCAGCGGCGAAGGCCCGATCCCGCGCCTGCAAGGCGTGCTCGATGCGTTTACCACCAGTCCGGCGATGGTGAAGACCGCCACCTGGGATGTGGTGGCATGGAATCGCGCGGCAGCCGCGGTGCTGACCGACTACGGCAAGCTGGAGCCCGCGCAGCGCAATGTTCTGCGGCTGATGTTCTGCGACCCCGCCGTGCGCGCGCACCAGGTCGACTGGGAAAGCGTCGCGCGTTTCGTGGTCGCCGCTTTTCGCCTCGATGCGGCGCGTGCGGGCGCAGCGCGCAGCGTGCAGGCCCTGGTCGACGAGCTGAGCGAACGCAGCCCCGAATTCGCGGCGATGTGGCAGAGCCAGGATGTACGCCAGTACAGCGGCGGCACCAAGCATCTGCGGCTGCCGGTGCTGGGCACGCTTGCGCTCGAGTACTCGTGCTTCGTGGTCGACGGCTATCCCGATCTCAGTATGGTGGTCTACAACCCGGTGACGCCGGAGGACGCGCAGCGGATCAGCCAGCTGATCGAGGCATCGGAGCGCCAGCGCTGATCTCCGTGCTGCGGAATCCCATGCCGTTGGTCATCTTGTTTCCGGTCCGCGCATGTATACACTGTATACATGCCGAAGCTCAGCACCCCCGAGAAGATCCTCCGCGCCGCCCATAAGCTGATGGACGGCGGCGGCGCCGACGCGGTCAGCATGCGCCGGGTCGCCGAGCTGGTGGGCATCACCCCGATGGCGATCTACCGCCATTTCCCCAATCGCGAGGCGCTGCTCAAGCGCATCTCCGACGACAGCTTCGCCAGCGTGGCGCAGGACTGGGCGGAGCGCGCGAGCCATCCGGATATCTACCGCGGCCTGTTGCAGTCGATGGAGCAATACCTCGACTACGCGCTGACCCATCCAAACCTGTTCGACCACGCCTTTTCCGTGCGCCGCGACGATGCGCGCCGCTTTCCTGAGGATTTCCGCAACCGCCAGTCGCCCACGCTTACGGTGATTGCCGACAAGCTGGCCGAGGGCATGGAACAGGGTCTTTTTCGCAAAGCCGATCCCTGGGACGTGGCGATGACCCTATGGGGTCTGGGCCACGGCCTGATCGCGCTCTACCGTGCCGGCCGCTTCAGTTACGACGAGAAGCGGTTCCGCGCTTTCTATCTGCACTCGCTGGAGACCGTCTTCGATGGCATCAAGCCTTGATTCGCGCCGGCTCGTCGCCGGCCTCTGCGCTACGGCGCTGTCCGCGCTGGCCTATGGCTTCGGCACCGGTTTGGATCCGCTGCCCTGGCTGACCTGGCTGGTGCCCCTGCCGCTGGCCTTGCTGGCGCCTCATCTGAAAGCGCGCTGGCTGGCGCTCGCGGCTTTCGCGGCCGGCGCGCTGGGTGCGCTGAACCAGTGGCATTACCTGCATGGCGTGATCGGCTTGCCGGCGCCGGTGATCGCGGTGTTCACCGCGGTGCCGGGCGTGCTGCTGGCGCTGTGCCTGCTGCTGTTCCGCCGCCTGCTGCGGCGCGGACGCGGTATCGCCGCGATGCTGGCGATGCCGGCCCTGTGGGTGGCGGTGGAGTACGTCAACACGCAGACCTCGCCGCATGGCACCTTCGGCAGTCTCGCCTATAGCCAGATGGACATGCTGCCGGTGCTGCAGTTGGCTTCCGTCACCGGGCTGTGGGGCATCAGCTTCCTGTTGCTGCTGGTGCCCGCGGGGCTGGCGGTTGCATTGATGCGCCGTGTGCCGTCCCCCACACGTCTCGCGGCGGTTGCCATCCTGGTTCTGTCGATGGGGGCGACGCTGGCTTACGGCTATGCGCGTCTGCATGCGCCGGCCACCGAGTCGGTGAAAGTAGGCCTCGCGTCGATGGAGAAGCCGATTCGTCCCGGCTTGTCCACGCCGGAAGGGCAGGCGTTGCTGGATCGCTATCTCGCTGCGATCGATCGCCTCGCCGCCGGTGGCGCCACCATTATCGTCACGCCGGAAACCAACTTCGCCACCGGCGAAACCAGCGTGCCGGCCTTCGCCGATGCGGCGCGCCGCCATAACGTGACCGTGGCGGCGGGCATCGACGCCAAGGGTGGCGCGGATGGCGAACGCAATGCGCTGTGGATCTTCCGTCCCGCGCTGCAGTCGCCGGCCACCTATGCCAAGCATCATCTGATCCCCGGCTTCGAAAACCAGTACAAGCCCGGCAGCACCTACACCATGCTCGACGGCTCGCCGCGCATCGGCCTGGCGGTCTGCAAGGACATGGACTTCCACGATATCGGCCGCGCCTACGCCGACCGCCAGGCGCAGCTGCTGCTGGTGCCGGCCTGGGATTTCGGCGCCGATGGCTGGCTGCATGGCCGCATGGGGATCATGCGCGGCGTGGAAAGCGGCTTCGCCATCGCCCGCGCAGCGCGTGCCGGACGCCTCACCTTGAGCGACGACCGCGGCCGGGTGGTAGCGGAAGCGTCCAGCGAGCAGCATGATGCGGAACTGGTCGGCGAACTGCCGCTGCATGCATCGCGCACGTTCTATGCGCAGTGGGGCGACTGGTTCGCCTGGGCGGATCTGGCGCTGCTGGCGATCCTGCTGGTGTGGGCGTTCCTGGTGCCGCCTCGTTCGACCTCGATCTAGCACCGCTGCCGGAGAACCGCATGCTCGTCTCGTCCGCTGAGGATTTCTGGATCGCCACGGATCGCGGCAGGCTGTATGTGAAGCACTGGTACCCGGAGTCGGCGGAAAGCGCCGAAGCGCCCATCGTGCTGTTCCATGATTCGCTGGGTTGCGTCGAGCTATGGCGCGACTTCCCCGAACAGTTGGCAAACGCAACCGGGCGGGGTGTCATTGCCTACGATCGGCTTGGCTTCGGCCAATCCGATCCGCATCCCGGCCGGCTCGATGCGGGCTTTGTCGACGAAGAAGCGCGCAACGGTTTCCGCTTCCTGCGCGAAGCCTTGCGCCTGGACCGCTTCGTCCTGTTCGGCCACAGCGTCGGCGGCGGCATGGCGGTGGCCTGCGCGGCAGCATGGCCCGCGGATTGCGCTGCGCTGATCACCGAATCCGCCCAGGCCTTCGTCGAAGACCGCACCCTGCAAGGCATCCGCGAGGCCAGGCGATCGTTCGCGCAACCGGGCCAGCTCGATCGGCTGCGCAAATACCACGGCGACAAGGCGGCCTGGGTGCTGCAGGCCTGGACCGAAACCTGGCTGGCGGCGGACTTCGCCGGCTGGAACCTCGACGCTGCCTTGCGCCAGGTGAGCTGTCCGGTCCTGGCCATCCATGGCGACCAGGACGAATTCGGCTCGCCACGCCACCCGGAGCGCATCGTCAGCCTGGCCGCCGGGCCGGTGGCGAAGCACGTGTGGGAAGGCCATGGGCACGTGCCGCATCGCGAGAACGCGGCTGCGGTGACGGCCCTGGTGGCCTCCTGGCTGAAGACGGACAGCGGCCGCTGAGCGCGGTCGCGCGATTAATCAAAACCTAACACCCCTGGCGCATGCTCCTGCCTTCCTGTCCTGGCCGGGTGTGCCTGTGTATCTGCTGTTGGTGGAAGACGATGCGATGCTGGGCGAAGCCATCTGCGATGGCATTCGCGATCAGGGCTGGACGGTCGATCGGGTGAACGATGCCGGCTCGGCGCGGGCGGCGCTGGTCGATCATCCGTATACGGCGGTGCTGCTGGATATCGGCCTGCCCGGCGATTCCGGACTCACCGTGCTGCGCTTCCTGCGCGAGCGCTACGACGCCATTCCCGTGCTCGTGCTCACCGCCCGCGGCCAGCTCAGCGATCGCATCCGCGGCCTCGACGCGGGCGCGGACGACTACCTGGTCAAGCCGTTCCAGCTTGGCGAACTGCTGGCCCGGGTACGCGCGGTCGCGCGGCGCAGCGACGGCCTGGTGGTGCCGACGCTGCGGCATGGCGATGTGGTGCTCGATCCGGTGCGGCGCCGCGTGACTAAGCACGGCGAAGCGGTGGCGCTCAGCGCTTACGAATACCGCATGCTGCTGACCTTGCTGCAGCGCGCGGGCCACGTGGTGACGCGCGATGAACTGGAAAAGGCCATCTACGGCGACCGCGCCGCGGTGGGCAGCAATACCGTTTCGGTGTTCGTGCATCAGCTGCGCCGCAAGCTGGGCGACGAGTTGATCGCCACCGTGCATGGCCATGGCTACACCCTTGGGGGCGCGCCGTGAGATCGCTGCAATGGCGCATGCTGGCGGCGCTGGGCGTGGTGATCGTGCTGGCCTGGTCGATCTCCATCGCGATGTTCGCCACTTACCTGGTGGCCGGGCGCGCGAACTTCTGGCACGAGCATCTGGACCGGCTGGGCCAGACCTTGATCGGTGGCCTGCCTAGCGACTGGAAGCCGGCGCCGGCTTCCGCGGGTTCGGTCGCCGCAACGGCAAGCCAGCTCGCCTATCCCGCGCGCGGCGGCGATGCGAGCGGGATTCTTACCGCGATGCTGCTCAATACGGTGGAACTGGCCATCGTCGGCCTGCTGATGTGGTGGGCCGTGGTCGCTTCGCTGCGGCCGCTCAAGGCGATCTCGGCGGAGATAAGCAAGCGCAAGGCCTTCGATGCCACGCCCTTGCCGGCCGAACAGGTGCCATCCGAGCTGCGTCCGCTGATCGTCGGCTTCAACGCCTTGCTGGGCCGCGTCGATAACGCCATCAAGGCGGAGCATCAATTCATCGCCGACGCCGCGCACGAGTTGCGCACGCCGCTGGCCGCATTGCACGTGCAGGCCGATGTAGCCTTGCTTGCGGGCACGCCGGAGCGCAAGGACGAAGCGCTGCGCAAACTGCTCGATATCGCGCAGCGCAGCCATCGCCTGGCCGAGCAGCTGCTGGATCTGGCGCGGCTGGATGCCGGCCTGCACGAGCTGAGCGTGCAACGCGTCGACCTGCTGGAGCTGGCCAACCACGTCGTCAGCGAATTCGCCGTGCGCGCCGCGGATCGCGGCACGCGCTTGTCGATCGACGGCACCTCATGCTGGGTGCGTTGCGATGTCGACGAGCTGGGCATCCTGATCCGCAACCTGATCGACAACGCCTTGCGGCATGGGCGCGCGGACGGCACGGTCGAAGTGACCTGCAGCCAGCTTGTGCGCGGCGATGGCAACCATCCCGTGCTGGAAGTGGCCGACGATGGGCCGGGCGTGCCGGGGAGCGAACGGGCGGCCATCTTCGAGCGCTTCTATCGCGCCAAGGGCAGCGTGGTGCGCGGCAGTGGCATCGGGCTGTCGCTGGTGGCGCGGATCGCCGAACTGCATGAGGCGACGATCGAAGCCGGTACCGGCATGAACGGCGCTGGCCTCAGTGTCCGCGTAATGTTTCCGCCGCAGGACTGAATGCGACGGCAGGCGTTCAGGTCCATTGCGCAGGTCTAATCAAATCCTAAAACCCTCTTTCTAGCCTTCGCTTCGAGGCGGCGATCCGCGCCGCTCCCACCGAAGACTTCGCCGCGCGGCGCCCGCCGCAGGCCCATGCACAGGAAGAGAAGATGCGTATCCACCCCACGGCGCCCCGCGCCATCCTGCTTTGCGCCGCCGTGTTGACGCTGGCCGCCTGCGCCACCACGCGGCCGATGCCTTACCAGGGCATTTCATCGTCCAGCTATCTGCGCCCCAACGAGGATGCCCATCGCGGCCACCAGCCCTACGTGTACGACACGCCGGTGGAGTGGGGGCGCTATCGCAGCTTCGTGTTGGACCCGGTGGACATCTATCGCGGCCCGGACCAGCAGTTCGAGAAAGTCTCCGAGCAGGACAAGCAGGCGCTCGCCGGCTATATGCAGGAGCAATTCCAGGCCAGGCTGGGCGAACGCTATGCGCAGGTGTCCGAGCCTCGCCGCGATACGCTGCGCATCCGCATCACGCTGACCGGCGCGCGCGCGTCGACCAGGTTCATCAGCACCTTTACCAAGATGGATATCGGCGGCGCGCCGTACAACACGGTGCAGGCGATCCGCGGGCGGGAAGGGCTGTTCACCGGTTCGGTCAGCTACGCGGTGGAAATCTATGACGCCTCGTCGCAGCGCCTGCTCAAGGCCTATGTCGACAAGCAGTATCCGAACGCGATGAATATGAAGGCCACGTTCGGCTCGCTCAGCGCCGCCAGGACCGGCATCCAGAAGGGCGCCGACAACCTGCTGCAGAACCTGCAGTGAGCGGCGCCGGGCCATGCGCACGCATCCTTCCCTGATCGTCTGCCCGCATTGCGATGCGGTCTATCGCCGCCCCGTGCTCGCCACGGGGCAGGTGGCGCGCTGCGGCGATTGCGATGCGGTGCTGCATCGCGCGACGCGGCTGGACATCAACGGCTGGGCCGCGCTTACCGTGGCGGCGGCGATCCTGTTCGTGCTGGCCAATGCCTTTCCGGTGATCAGCGTCGGCCTGCAGCCGTTCCGCAACGACGCCACCTTGTGGCAGGCCACCGCCTCGCTGGTGCATGGCGCGTGGGCGCCCTTGGCCTTGCCGGCCCTGGCGGTCGCCATCGTGGCGCCGTTTGCGCAGATCGCGCTGCTCGGCTGGGTGTTGGCCTATGCCTGGCATGGGCGGCGCGCGCCCGGCTTCCGCAGCGCGATGAAGGCGCTCGACTGGCTGCGGCCGTGGAGCATGCTGGATGTGGCCCTGCTGGGCGTGGCCGTGGCGGCGATCAAGCTTGCCGGCATGGCCGAGGTGGCGTTCGGCCCGGGACTGTGGGCGATGGCCGCGCTGATCGGCGTTACCGCGCTCACCGCGAAAGGCGATCCGCGCTGGCTGTGGGAGGCGACGGCATGAGCTCGAGGCCACGCGCGCAGCGCTTGGGGATGGTTGGTTGCCGTGTCTGCGGGCTGGTGGTTTCGGCGCCATTGCAGGCGGGCAGGAAATCGTTCTGTCCGCGTTGCCGGGCCGCATTGCAGCCGCGCTTAGCCGGAGGGCTGGGGCGCGCATGGGCGCTGTGGCTGGCGGCGCTGATTTTCTATGTCCCCGCCAACCTGCTGCCGGTGATGGATATCCGCGTGCTCGGCGGCACGGAGCATGCGGCCACCATCCTGGGCGGCGTGGTGGATCTGTGGCGCGATGGCTCGTATGGCGTGGCGTCGGTGGTGTTCGTCGCCAGCGTGCTGATGCCGGGCATCAAATATCTCGCGCTGGCCTTCCTGCTGCTGACGGTGCGGTTTGCCAATGGCTGGGCGAGGCGTGCGCGCGCCAGGCTTTATCGCTGGATCGAGGCGGCGGGTTACTGGTCGATGCTCGACGTGCTGGTGGTCGGCCTGCTGGTCAGCCTGGTGCAGTTCCAGGCGTTGGGCGAGATCCAGCCGCGCGCCGGGATCCTGTTCTTCGGCATGTCGGTGGTGCTGACCATGCTGGCGGCGCAGAGCTTCGATGCGCGCCTGATCTGGGATGGAGAGGACGCGGCCTGAAACGGTTCGCCGCAGGCCGTGCACGAGCCGCCGCATTCCGCTGGCTTGCGTCCGGCGCGCGGCGGCTTAATCGGCACACCCCAAGCCAAACCGGAGTTGCCGTGAAAGCCCTGCTTCCCGTGTTCTTCCTGCTCGCCGCATCCCTGGCTCCCGCCCACGCCAAGGAGGCGGCCGACCTTGCCCAATCCCGTGCGCAGATCCAGCAGCTGGTCGAGCAATTCAAGACCGCCATCAAAGCTCACGACGGCGATGGCATGGCCAAGCAGTTCCTGCCAGGCAGCTCCTGGCTGCAGGGGCTGGACGATGCCTCGTGGGTGAAGGTCAAGGCCAAGGAGCCCAATGCTAAGCAGTTCGGGCCGGGCGACTACCAGAAGTTCTCGCAGTTCGTGGGCAAGGCGACCAAGCCGATCGAGGAGACCTTCGACAACGTGCGCATCGAGACGGATGGCACCGTCGGCATGGTGTATTTCGACTACGTCTTCCTGGAATCCGGTAAGCCCACCAACCATGGCAGCGAGACCTGGCAGCTGGTGCATACGCCGGAAGGCTGGAAGATCAGCGCGATGCTGTACTCCGTCGTGCTGGATGACAGGCGCTGAGCTTAGGGCTAGGGTGCGCCGTAGCCGGCGACGGACCGGCGCATTCCCTGGGCACGAAAGCCATGCACGCCTCGCCGACGCGACCTGCCGTTCCACCGTTCTGGCTTCCGCTTGCGGCGGGGCTGCCGATCACCTTGTGCATGGCGGTGATGGCCTTGCCCGAGCTGGATCATGCCTATGCGGGGGCCTATCGCGTGTTCTTCGCGGTGGCGTATCTGTTCTGGATCGTGCCGGTGAGCTGGCTGCAGCGGGCCTTGTGGCAGCGGCGGACGCCGGCGTTCGCCACGGTCCTTGCGCTGCTGGTGGCTACGTACATTCCGTCGGTGATCAACAACGCTATCGGGCGCTGGGCGGCGCTGCGCTGGGGGCTGGTGCCTTCGGTGGAGTTCAAGCGCATCTTCGCGGGGCTGGACGGTTGCTGGCTGGCCTTGATCGCGTTCTGCGCGATCCATGCGCTGGTGCTGCATTACACGGAACTGCAGCAGTCGCGCCTGCGCGAAGCGGAATCCGCGCGCTTTGCCCGCGAGGCGCAGCTGCGGGCGCTGCAGTATCAGTTGCAGCCGCATTTCCTGTTCAACACGCTCAACAGCATTTCTTCTCTGGTCGCGGATGGGCGCGGCGCGGATGCCACGCGCATGCTCGCGCGCCTGGGCGATCTGCTGCGCGATTCGCTGGAGCGCAGCGATGCGCGGGAAGTCACCTTGGCTGAAGAGCTGACCACGACCGAGTATTACCTGGATATCGAGAAAGCCCGGCTGGGCCGCCGGCTTAAAGTCGATACGCGGATCGGCGCGGGGGTGCTGCAAGCGCTGGTGCCGCCGCTGCTGCTGCAGCCGCTGGTGGAGAATGCCATCCGCCATGGCATTGCGCCGCGTGTCGAAGGCGGCACCTTGTCGCTGCATGTGGAGCGGCAGGGCGACTGGCTCAGCGTGGACTTGCGCAACGATGGGGTGGCGCCGGGTGACGGGCGTGGAGAGCGCAATGGACGGTCCGGCGCCGTTGGCTTGAACAACGTGCGCCAACGGTTGGTTGCGCTTTATCCGGAAACCCACGAATTCCAGTTGGACCTCGCTGACGATGGCGCCTGCCACGTAAGCATCCGGCTGCCGCTGCGCCTGTCTCCACCGTCCCGCGGCGCGGAGGCGCTCAGCGCATGATGCGCGTGCTGGTGGTGGATGACGAACCGCTGGCGCGTGGTGGCGTGCGTGCGCGCCTGACGACGCATGCCGATATGCAGCTGGTGGGGGAGGCCGCCGACGGCGAGGAAGCGGTGAAGAACATCGAGGCGCTGCGGCCGGATCTGGTTTTCATGGATGTGCAGATGCCCGGTCTCGATGGCCTGGCCGCACTGCGCCGCCTCCCGCCAGCGGAGCGGCCCTTATCGATTCTGCTCACGGCTTATGACCACTTCGCGGTTGGCGCCTTTGAGATCCAGGCGCTGGATTACCTGCTCAAGCCGATCGACGATGAGCGCTTCCGCGAAGCGCTGGACCGGGCGCGTGCGGCTTTCCGCCATCGCGCGGCGGGGGAGGCGGCGCCTGCCATCTATGCGAAGCGCTTCACTGTCCGGACCGGGCAGCGTATCGCCGTGATCGATGCGGATGAGATCGATTGGATTGAAGCCAGCGATGACTATGCTGGTTTGCATGTGGGGGCGCGCGTGCATCTGTTGCGCGAACCGTTGCACCAGTTGGCCGGAAGGCTCGATCCTGCGCAGTTCGTGCGCATTCATCGGTCAGCGATCGTCAAGTTGGAACGGATCGCGGAGCTGGAGCCGCTGGTCAATCGCGATTGTCTATTGCGATTGCGGGATGGGACGCCGTTGCGGGTTAGTCGGACTTACATTGATCAGTTGAATGCGGCGTTGGCGGCTAGATGAAGTCGCAGCTTAGTTGACCCGTGCTGTCCGAGGTGAGCGTAGTTGCTACCAATCAAGCGGTCGCCGTTGAGGTCGACGGATCGGTCACCGAGGCCACGCTTGGAGTCGCCGCATCGACTGTTGTGCTTTCCACGGCCTGCTTATCCTTGATAACCAGTGCGCGCTTCAAGGCGATTTCCATAAACCTTCCGCGATGCCTCGTACTGATGCTGATCAGGCAAAGCCAGTACAGCCAGGCGGCCGCCATATAGGCGACGATTTCCCGCCAGCCAATTTCCGGTGGCCAGTGCATACCCCTGAACTGCATGGCGACAGCTATCAGTACGGGGAGGGCACCCAGTTTTTCTACGCCGCCTAGCAATAGCGGTTGTTTTTCACGAAAGCGTTCCTGGCGCATCTCAGCGTAGTCCGCGAGATCCGCGATATGGTCACGGGGAAACTGGACGATCCAGGCCATCAGTTCGCCGTAATGCCCGAAGTCGTAATCGAGTTGATCGGCGTACTCCTTCCATTCCGAGCGGAAGCTTGGAAAGCGTGGTGGCCAATGCGGTATGAGGGTTATTGCAACGGCAACCAGCTCAACCAGCAGAAGAGCGCAGGCAATGACCAGCGTGTACAGCTTGTCGGGCAGGACTTTCATGGAGAGAAAGAACAGCGCCACTGCGAGCAGTGCCGTGGCGTAACCGTACTTTTCTCTGGCAGAAATCCCTATAGCTACGCTTGGATGCTCGGATATCTGGTCAATACGCTCGTTCAATGCCTTGAACGTCAGCTTGATCGGCTGATCCATGCCTTCTCTCCCCTGTGGCGCCCCAAGCATAGCGTTCTTCGGTTGGCTGGCGGCGAGTATCATCGAGAGCGCTCAGCCGGGTGGAGGACGCCCTCGTTGGGACAACTTCGCCGAGGAAATCCGAGTCGTGACGCTTGCCATCCCTCCCTTGCTTCCCAGCGATCTGTTTGAACTGTCGCCTGACATCCTCTGGCTTTCCCACTGCAAAGACGGGCCGATTCCCCGCGCCGCCGCGCAGCGGTTGAGCGAGCTTCTGGGCACCGAACTGCATCCCTGGGATCTGCGTTGGAACGAGGATTTTCTCGATATCCAGGCTTCACTCCGTCATGCCGGCGCCGACCTGCTTGGCGTCGACGTACGCGACATCAGCCTCACCACCTGCACCTCGACGGGCCTGCAAGCCATCTCCCTGGGCTATCCGTGGAAGGCAGGCGATGAGGTGCTGATTCCGGTAGGCGAATTTCCGAGCAACCGGTTGCCTTGGTTCGCACTGGAGCAGCGAGGAGTGAGCTGCAGGGAGGTGGCGTTGTGGCCGGGCCAGACGGTTAACGCGGTGGTGCCGCCCCACGCCGGGATCGAGCCGGAACAACGCCTGCTCGATGCCATCACTCCGAACACACGCGTCGTCTCCGTGTCCTGGGTGCGTTACCAGGACGGCATCCGCCTCGACCTCGCCAGACTGGGACGCGGCTGCCGCGAGCGCGGCGTCCATCTGGTGGTCGACGGCATCCAGGGCGCCGGCACTGTAATGCCGTCTTTCGAGGGCATAAGCGCCTTCGCCACGGGTGGACACAAGGGACTGCTCGGCTTGCAGGGGCAGGGCCTGTTGTGGACGGATGCCGCGTTCCGCGCGCAGTTGATGCCGGTGGGCACATGGCTGTCTGCGCCGGATGCCTTCAGCCAAGGCGGTACTCAAGCCGAGGCCAGCTCGCCATGGGCTGCGGATGGGCGCCGGCTGGAGGCGGGAAGTCCTTCCATCCTCTCCTGCGCCGTGCTGGCCAGCTCGATCCGGTTGCTGCTCGATCACGGCGGCGCGCCGGCGATTCAAGCTCACGTGATGGCATTGCAGAAGGCTTTGCTGACGAAGCTGGCCACTTCCACGACCTGGATGGCAGAAGCACGGCGCCTGGATGATCTCGTACAGGCAGACAGGCTGGGCTCCATTCTGTCTTTCGTGCCGCCCGCGGAACGCTTCGAGCATTTGCTGAAAGAAGCCGAAGCGAGCGGTATCAGCACCAGCATCCGGGAAGGCTATCTGCGCGTCGCATTCCATGGCTGGCATTCGAGCCGGGATGTGGAGCGATGCGCGGCATGGTTGATGGCAGGCTAGCGCTCCCCTCGTGCCCGGCTCGGTTGCCGGGCCCGCCTTGCATGACTTTGCGCAGCTATCGCTAGCGGCCGGGCCCGCGTTCCTGCTGCTGCGACTGTGACTGAGACTGCTGCTGCGACTGGGCCTGCTGGGCCTGTTGCGCTTCCTGGTAATGCTGCATGGCCTTGGGCCATTGCGCCGAGCTCTGCTCCACCGGCGTATGGGCCGCGGCCGTGGGCACGCTGCTTTGCCGATCGAAGAAGTGATCTTTGGCGCCCGGCATCGTCTGTGCCGTCCACAGCTTGCTGCCGTCGGGGCTCAGCGCCACCTTGTCGATGCTGTTCAGGCCATCGGCCCGCGCCTGCACGGTAGCCGCCGCGGCGATATTGTCGGTGTGCTGGTCCGGCTTGCGGCCCAGCGTGCGGTCGAGCTGCGCCACTTGGTCGCGCGTCTGCGCAAACATCTTGTGGTCGGGATGGGTCGGATCATCCAGGCGAGTCACGGGCGCCGGTGACGTCGGTGCAGTGGTCGGGCTTGTCGCTGGGGTGGGCTGAGGCGCCGGGCTGGCGGGAGCTGCCTGCTCCGCCCGGCGCGTGGCGTTGAGTTCCTCGCGGATGGAGCCTTCCGCCGCGTTGGTGCCCCAGATCATGCCGGGCGTGTTCCATTGGCCCTTGGCATCGCGCGTATAGGTGTGGCCATCGGACGCCTCCAGCACGCTGCCCTGCGTCTTCAGCGTATTCGTCACCACCGGCGGGACGCCGCCGAACTGGTTCCAGCCGCGTTGCTCGTAGGCGGTCTTGTAGTCCTGCGCGATGTGCTGGGCCGAATGCTTGACGTTGTCCGCGATGATCTGCTGCGAGCTGCGCTCGAGTTCCGCGGCGCGCTGCGGACTGGCGGTTTCGGTGCGGTAGTCCATTACGCGGTAGTCGATCAGCCCGGAAGCGACGGTGCGGCTCCACTGGTGCGTCTCGGCATTACGCGTCCACGGCGCTTCGCGCAGGCTGTGCGTGTCGCGATCGCTGGCGGGGAGGGTGTAGGGATCGCGCGGTGTCGGCGGATGGGCCAGGGTCAGGCCGATCGCCACATTGGAGGCTTTGTAATCCAGTTCGTTCTTGAGCGCGGGGCTGGCTGTCAGCTTCTCGTACTTCTCCACCGGCATGCCTTCGCTGTAGCGCATGGCCTCGTAATCCAACTCGCCGGTCGGGCGCAGCCGTGTCCAGCCCTGATCGGGCTGCTTCGGATCGAAGTGCCAGTGATTCCCTTGCTTGTCCGACTGGTTGTAGATGTGGTGATAGTCGATGGCCTGCGCCAGCTTCTCGCCGCCGATCGCGCCGACGATGCCGCCGAGCCCGCCGGCGATCAGCGCACCGGGGCCGGTTTCCGAGAACACCAGCGCGCCACCGGCCGCGCCGGCTTCCGCGCCGGCGAGCATGCCGCCGGTGCGCGCATAGAAGTGGCCCACCTCGGAATTGGCGCCGACCACATTGCCTTGCTGGCGCATGTCGGAGGCGCGCGAGGAGGTGTGGGCGGCATCGTACAGTACGGCAGCGGTACCCACCGCGCCGAGCGCGCCCTTGGCCATCGAACCGAGGCGGAGTTCGCTTTCAGCCGCACCCTTGGCGGCTTCGCCGGGACGGATGCGGACATTGGTTTCTGCTTCGCCGACGACACCTTTGGGCGGCCCCGTGGGCGGGTGAGGCTCCACGGTTTTGCCGCGCGCCTCGCCGAGCTTGGGCTCCCCCGGCGGATGAACGACCACGCCCGTGTGCGAAACATTCCACGCCTTGCTCGCGGCGGACATCTGTTCGAGCTCGAGTTTCGAGAAGTCGCTCAGCGGCTGGCCGAAGACGGTCTTCTGGGCGGCGTTGTAGCCGCTGGCGAGATTGACGTCCGCACGGAATTCGGCGAGCGATACCTTGTGTCCGCCGGCCTTGACGGTTCCGTCGGCCAGCGATTGTTCGAGCTTCTGGAATTCGGCGGCGGACTTGCTCGCGAATGTGAGCGGGTCGGGGCCGAAGTCGCGCATCGGATGGCCGTTCATCACGGTGTTGGGGCTCTGCAGCGCCTTGGGCAGCTCCAAGTTGGAGAACCCGCGGTTCAGCGGGGCGTTCTCCACGAAGGCCACGATGGGGCGCCCGCTCTTGACCGCGTTTTCCATGAAGGGCGCGCTGCCGGCGTTCCACATCATGTCCTGCAGGGCGCCGGCGGTGTTCTTGCCGTAGACCTCGATGCCTTCGGATGCCAGGTATCGGGTGAACTCGCGGTCGACGGCCTTGAAATCGGCGGTCCCCTTCGCCCTTTCGATGTACTCGCCCCAGGGCGTATGGCCAATGATGTCGGCCCGGCCTTTGGTTTCGGCGACGTACTCGGAGGCGTTCTTGTAATTGCTCTTGTGCGCGGCGTCGGTGCCGGAGAAAGCTACGTAGTCGACGCCAGCCGGCAGCTTCGGCGGATGCGCCGCCATCTGCTTTTCCACGTATTCGGCATAGCTGCTGGTGGCATCGGGACCGGAGCCGGGCGACTTCAGATAAGCGATCACCCGGTCGATCTCGGCGGGCGACAGCTTGGCGCCATGCGCATTGGTGGCGCCGCCCATGGTGGTGCGCACGCAATCCTCGAAGACAAACGGAGGGGTGCTCATGAGCGCACTCCCGACAGCGGATGCATCGGGATATCGACGGCGGAAAGCAGGATCTCGCCGCCGGCTGCCTGCGGGGCATCCACCGGTTGCGCGATGCCGTGGCGTTGCAGGACCTCACCGTCGGTCACGACTTCATAGCGGACGTCTTCGTCGTAGTTGTCGGTACGGTCCTGATAGGTCTTGACCAGTCCGTCGGCCAGGCTCCACAGAAAGCTCAGTTCGTCGCCCGGAACGTTGAGCCAGCCTTTCAGCTTCAACGCCCAGTCGATGGTCGTGTCCTGCGCAAAGTTCAGCACGAAGGTGCGCTGCGCCCGGCCGGCTTCATGTGTCACCCGCTGCGTGCCGTTGCAGCCGAAGCCGAAGCGGTTCTCGCCCTGGTACACCCCGAACTGGTATTCCGTTTCGCCGGGCTGGTCGGTCGGCAGGATGCGCGACTCGAAGATCTCGATGCCGTACTGCCGGTCCACGGCCGACCCATCGGAAGCTTCGAAGCGGAGTGGGGTGAATGACATGGCGGGGATCCGATAGGGGTTACGGGAGTATCAGCCGCTTGCCGCGGCCGCGCTCGATGATCGAGCCCGTGTCGGCATGGGGATGAAATGCAGTCGTGGCTGTGGCGATCGGCGAATGTCTTGCACGCAGACAGATACCGGCCAAGCGGGTGGCTTTAATCCCGACAACATGGGGAGCTGCGATAAGCATGGGGCTCGCCTCCTGCAAGCGGTGAACGGCAATTCCTTGGGCCGGCCTGAAGCAGGAAGGTACGCCGCTCCCGGGGGCGGCGCAACGCTGTAGTACTACCTGGTGAATTGTCCGGAAGCCAGGGAAATCAACGCTTCCGGGCGGGTGTCATCGAGCGAGGGCAAGCTGCGAGGTCTCGCATGGGCGGCGTGGTGCGATGCTCATCACATTCGCAGGTTCTTGCTATTTACGCGGACCTTGTGCCCATGCACCTGGGAAATTTTGTACATCCCCAGAATCGATCCTTGGTTTGCTTGTTGAATCGCTGGACCATCGCATTTCCGCATCTAGGGCAGTCGGGTGAGCTGGATACCCCGTGCGCCTCTTCGGCCTCATTACGCTGGAGCGCTTCGGCTGGAGCTGGATGAGGCAATGGGTTTATCGCGGATCGATGGGGTTGCTGCGCATCAGGTGCAGCAGTTTTGGTCACGGGTGAACTATCCGCTGTAGCCAGCGGCGTCTGCACGGCCCGGATCATGGCCAGCAGCGCTTCTCCGTGTATGAGTTCGATCGGCTTTCCCTCCGCGAAGCGCCGCGCGTCATCTGTATAGGAACCAATGGCTACGATCTTCACAGCGATGGCTCCGTGATGCGCCAGCAGGCCATACATCTCGCGTACGACATTCACGGTGACCTGCCGGCTGCGCCATTGCTTGCACTGCACAAGCGTAATGGCACCAGCTTTCCTGAGCACAAGATCTATTCCACCATCGGCACCGCCTTGTCCGGTTTCCTGCACGCTATAACTTTGCCTGCGGAAAGCCTCTCCAACGAGGACTTCGAACTGCCGCCAGCTCAGGGCGCGAAGGCTATCAAGACCGGTTTGGGTATCGAGCAGTTGCCTGCGTTGACGTTGCTTGATGCAGGAGAACAAGGCCCCTAGCCAACTTGCGCCTAACGCGAGCCATGCGAAAGGGGCATAGATGCCTGCCTGCGCCTGATGGCCCATGGCGGCGGTCACCGGATTCGTGCCGGATGCGAGCAGCCATCCAATGCCGTAACGGATACCGACATAGGCGACAAGACCAATCACGATACCTACCGGCCATGGCAGCGACGAAATTATGTCGATGCCGCTTTCCCTGCGCTTCGCCATAACTCCCCCTGAGTCGCGATAGGCGGCTGGCGAGGACGATACTGCGATTTATTCGGGCATGGAAGCTTGGTTTCGGCAGGCTGCTCCGCCGAAAAGCATGTACTAGATGGTGGGCTATGAGCCCGCATTTATTCGTGTCCGAGCACCCGATGCGGGCGATAAGGCGCCTCCAGTTGCGCGCACTCGTCTCGCGTGAGATCCAGCGTCAAAGCCTCTACCGCCTGTTCGAGATGCTCCATCCGCGTCGCTCCGACGATCGGTGCTGTCACCCCTGGCTGGTGCAGCAGCCAGGCCAACGCGATCTTCGCCTGCGCCATTCCATGTTTTGCGGCCAGCGCTTCGATGGCATCCACCACCCGGTAATCGTCCTCGCTGTAATAAAGCCCTTGCGCGAACGCGTCGCTCTCTGCCCGAAGCGTATTCGTCTTGTCGCGAGACCGCGCCAGAAAACCCCTGGCCAACGGACTCCATGGCAATACCGCAATCCCCGCATCCCGGCACAGCGGCAGCATCTCCCGCTCTTCTTCCCGATACGCCAGGTTGTAGTGGTTCTGCATCGAGACGAAGCGTGTCCAACCGTGCCGTTCCGACGTCATCAAGGCTTTCTGGAACTGCCACGCAGACATGCTCGATGCGCCGATATAGCGTGCCTTGCCGCTGCGCACGATGTCGTGCAGCGCCTCCAGGGTTTCCTCTAATGGCGTGTCGTCATCCCAGCGATGGATCTGGTAGAGGTCGACATAGTCCATGCCCAGTCGCGCGAGGGAGGCATCGATCGCGTGCAGCAGATGCTTGCGCGACAGGCCGCGCTGGTTCGGTCCCGCGCCGGTGGGGTAGTAGGCCTTGGTCGCCACCACCACTTCCTCGCGCCGCGCGAAGTCGCGCAGGGCGCGGCCCAGTACGCGTTCGCTGTCGCCGCCGGAATACATGTCGGCGGTGTCGAAGAAGTTGATGCCCAGTTCCAGTGCGCGGCGGAGGATGGGGCGGCCTTGTTCCTCGCCGAGGATCCACGGCTTGGCCCGCGGGTTGCCGTAGCTCATCGCGCCCAGGCACAGGCGCGACACTTTCAGGCCGCTGCGTCCGAGGTTGACGTATTGCATGTCCATCTCGCGCTCAGGCCGGCGGCCGGTGCAGCGCGACGCCTGCGGCTACCAGAGCCACGCCTTCGATCTCGACGGGTGTCGGCATCTGGTGCAGCACCAGCATGCCGATGATTACCGCAGTGGCGGGCAGCAAGGCGACGAACAGGGCATAGGTCGCGCGCGGCAGGCGTGCCATGGCGAGCTGGTCGAAGACGTAGGGGATGACCGAGGAACTGAGGCCGACTGCGAGACCAGCGCCCAAGGCGATCGGATCCAGCAACGCGGGCGCGGCGTCGTGCAAGCCAAGCGGTGAAATCGCCACGCCCGCCACGATCATTGCGGCACCCAGGCGGTCGATCGGGCTGGTGGCCGGATCGGCGCGGGATACCGCATGGGCCAGCACGATGTACGCGGTGAACAGCCCGGCATTGGCGAATGCCCAGAAGAACGCCTCCGGCGCGCCGCCGAAACGTACCTGGGTAAGCAGCGATACGCCGGCCGCGGTCAGTCCCAGCGCGACGATATTGCGGCGGGAGCGCACACCGGCCAGCGCGAGCGCCACCGGGCCGATGAACTCGATGGCCGCCACGGTGCCGAGCGGCAGCGCGGCGATCGCCTTGTAGAACGAGTAATTCATCAGCGCGAATACGCCGCCGAGCGCCACCATCGTCGCCTGGCTTCGCCGCGTGGACGCCAGGAAGGCCCGCCACGGCTTGCGCCACAGCGCGAACACCAGCGCCGCCGACACGATGCGCAGCCAGGCCACGCCGGCCACCGGCACGCGGGCGAACAGCAGTACGGCGAACGAGGGGCCGAGGTAATGAAAGATCGCGCTGCCGACGAAGTACGCGTGCGGCGGGATGCGGTCGGCCAGCGGCAGCCTGTTTTCGTTTTTACCATCTATTGTGTTCATGATGGTGAGGTTTATACGCCCGGAAAACTCACCTGTCAAAGTCGAATAGATGGTAATATTCATCGCATGGACGCACTCGACCTGAATCCGGCCGGCTACGGCGGCACCTACAAGCTGATCGGCGGACGGCCGAGCCTGGATTTCGTGAATACGATCAGCTGGCCGGACACCGAGCGCGAGCACGACTGGCTCGCGCTGCCGGAAAATGCTCGGCGCTGGTTCGCCGCGATGGAGTTGCCGTTCCCGCGCGGCAAGGCGGTGGACATCGCCCCGCTATTCAAAGCGCGCCATTTGCTCGCGCGCGTGCTGCGTCCGCTGGCGCACGAGCAGACCGTGTCCGAAGCCGCGATCGCGGAACTCAGCAAAGCCGTGGCCAAGGCGTATCAGTTGCGCGAGATCGACCCGCACACGCTGGCCTGGCAATGGCCGGAGCCTTCCAGTTCGCAGGAAGCGCTGGCGCCGCTGCTGCTCGACGCCGCGGCACTGATCACCGCCGCCGATCACGAACGCCTGCGCTACTGCCCCTCCTGCGACTGGCTGTTCGAAGACCAGACCCGCAACGGCCAGCGCCGCTGGTGCGATATGGCCGACTGCGGCAGCCGCGACAAGGCGCGGCGGTATTACCAGCGGACCAAGGGATAGCGCGCCCGGCCGCGCACAGTCACAGGCTTTCCAGCAGGTGTTTCACTCGCGCGCCGATATCGTCGCGCACCGCACGATAGCCGTCGTCATCCATATGCTTGGGGTCCGGCAGCTTCCAGTCCTCGCGCCGTTGCGCCGGCACCCATGGGCAACTGTCGCCGCAGCCCATGGTCACCACGGCATCGAACTCGCCTTCGATCTCATCCAGTGATTTCGATGCATGCCGGCTCAAGTCATAGCCCAGCTCGGCCATGAAGCGCACGGCCTTGGGGTTGATCAAGCCGGAAGGGCGGGAGCCGGCGCTCTGCGCGTCGACACCGGCGCCGCCATGGATATGCGCAAACGCTTCGGCCATCTGGCTGCGATTGGCGTTTTCTACGCAGACGAAAAGCACGCGTTTCATGTGCGGATCCCAGCGGCAGCGGTCAGATGGATGGGCGAGCGTTGAGTGAATTCATATCTTGGCGCTTCCTGCAGGGAGGCGCAGGAACTGGAGTGCGCGCTGTCGTCGTTGCGTCCATCCTGGCGCTATAGCGGCCGATAGAACTGAAGAATGTTGTCTCCAGGATCACGCAGATGGAATTCGCGCGTGCCCCATGGCGTTTCGGCCGGGACGGCCCAGGGACCTCCGCGGCCGGGTTCGGCAAGGACTCTGCCGTTGTCGGCGAACTCCCGGTGGAGGCGGTCGACGTCATCGACGATGAAGCGGTACACGGGGCGATCGCCCGCATGGCTCCATTGCGTGGGATCGCCCCATTGCAGATGCAGTTCGACGTTGTCGCGGCGGATGACCGCGTACTTCGGCGCCTCCGGCATATCCTGAAACAGCAAGGTGAAGCCGAGGTCCTGATAGAACCGGACCGATGCCATCACTTCCCTGGCCATCAGGACCGGATGGACGCTTTGCAGGACAGTCTTCATGGCTGCTTCCTCGATACCGCGCGGGTTGAATATGATCAAAGCCCCGTACCAGATCCGCGGCCGAGCCTAGCGCCATCCGGGGATCGCTGCCACCCGATATGAGCGGCAGCGACGGGTTTCAGGCTTGCTGCAGGAAGCTGCTCACCAGCCGGGCGATCTCTTCCGGCGCATCTTCGAAACTGTAATGGCCCACGCCATCGAGTTCATGCACGGCAGCGCCGGGAAACAGAGTGGTGAAAAGCGGCAGGAAGCGCTTGGCGTGCAGTGTGCGATCGGCCATGCCCCAGATCGCCATCGCCGGCTTCGCTTGAATGGAGCGCAGCGCCGAGGCGTCCGGTTCCTCGAATCGATGGATGCCCAACGCGAAACCTTTTGCCCAGCCCAGCGCGCCGGCGCACTCAGCCGGCGTGGAGAACGGCGAGCCGTAGGCGCGCAACCAGGTGTCGTCGATCAGCGCGTTGTTCTCGAAGCCGTTGAGCTTGAGCGTGCTGAGGATGTTGTAGCCGAGTTCGCCCAGTACGCCATCCAGGCGGCCTTCGCTTTCCGCACGCAGGATCCAGGAGAACCATGGTGCTTCCTGCGCATTCGCCATGAGCCGGTCGAGCTGGTCGGCATGGCCGAACGGCGTGGGGCCATTGACGGAGACGATGCGGCGGATACGGTCCGGATGGCGCGCCGCCAGGCCCATGCCCATCGGGCCGCCGAAGTCGTGCAGCACCAGGGTGATGCCGCGCAAGTCCAGCGCGAGCACGAAGCGTTCCAGATTATCGATATGGTCCTGCAGCCAATAGCTGCGATCGGATGGCGTGGCGCTTTTGCCGAAACCCATATGGTCGGGCACGACGACGCGATGCGTGGCGCGCAGCGCACCGATCAGATGACGGAACAGATAGCCCCAGGTGGGCTCGCCATGCAGGCACAGCACCACCTCGCCATCGCGCGGGCCTTCGTCCACGTAGTGCATGGCGAAGCCGGACGCATCGGTGAAGTGCGGGGCGAAGGGGAAGCTGCCGTCGAAGGTCTCGTCTGGGCGGATCATGGGCTGGTCTCCGGAGAGGGAAGGGGCGTCCACGCGGGCACGGCTCAACCTCACCCGGCGTGGATGCTTGCGGTTGCGTAGGGAGTCATCCGCCATCGCGCGCATGGCGATGGCGTTGGTTTCAAATTGAAACCTGTTGCCTTTGTAGCAGGAGAGGTTTTATCTTGCAACCGCTAAGTACATGCATGGCCCGGACACGATCATGGTCAAACGCGTCACCCAGGAAGATTCGCTCTGCGGCGTGGCTCGCCCGATGGATGCCATCGGCGACGGCTGGTCGCTGCTGATCGTGCGCGATGCGCTCAACGGCCTGCGCCGATTCGGCGAGTTTCAGAAGAGCCTGGGATTGTCCAAGAACATCCTTGCGGCGCGTCTTCGCCATCTGGTGGCGCACGACATCATAGAAGCGGTGCCGGCGTCCGACGGTGGCCCCTATCAGGAATATGTGCTTACGGAGAAAGGGCGTGGCCTGTTCTCCGTCCTGGTGGCGCTGCGGCAATGGGGGGAGGATTTCTTCTTCGAGCGCAAGGAGGCTCGCGTGACGCTGGTGGACAAGCACACCGGCCGTCCCCTGGAGAAGATGCAGCCACGCGCCCAGGACGGGCGCGATGTATTGCCTGAAGACACGGAAGTACGCTGGCCGGCGCGGCGACGCTGATCGCTGCATACCGGGATGAGCCTTGGGCACAGCGCCAAGGCTCATCCATCACTGATCAGGCCGTTTCCGCTTCGCTCAATGCGGGATAGTCGATATAGCCCGCCGCACCTGGGGTATAGAAGGTGTTGCGATCCGGCGCGTTGAGCGGCGCGCCAAGCCGGAAACGCTCAGGCAGATCGGGATTGGCGAGAAAGGCGCTGCCGAACACGGTGGCGTCGGCGCGGCCGCCTGCCAGGGCGTCTTCCGCAGAAGACTGATCGAGGCCGCGGCCCATCAGATACGCGCCATCGAAGCGCGGCCGCAGCAGCGCGTGGTAGTCGACTTCGTCGGAAAACTGCGCCACCTGCAGATAGGCGAGCTGCAGCGGCTTGAGCTGGTCTACCAGATAAGCGAAGGTCTCCGGCGGATTGGCATCGACGATGTCGTTGAAGTTCATCACCGGCGCGATCTTCAGGCCGACGCGGTCGCCGCCGGCTTCGTCCACCATCGCACGCAACACTTCCACGACAAAGCGCGCGCGGTTGGCGAGCGAGCCGCCGTAGCGGTCGTCGCGCTGGTTGGTGCCGGAGGAGAGGAACTGCTCCGGCAGATAGCCGGAGGCGCCGTGCAGCTCCACGCCGTCGAAGCCGGCTTCCAGCGCTCGCCGCGTGGACTGGCGATAGTCCTCGACCACCAGGGCGATCTCATCGGTGCTCAGCGCGCGCGGCGTGACGAAGTCCTGCAGACCCTGGTCGGTCCAGGCCTGGCCGGCCGGTTTGACCGCCGAGGGCGCCACCGGCAAGCGGCCATCCGGCTGCATCGAAGGATGCGAGATGCGGCCGGTATGCATCAGCTGCATGAAGATGCGGCCGCCACGCGCATGCACGGCAGCGGTGATGCGCTTCCACGCCTCGATCTGCGCATCGGTCGCGATGCCCGGCGTGCGCACATAGCCCTTGCCGGCGGCGTCGGGAAACACGCCTTCGGTGACGATCAGCCCGGCGCCGGCGCGCTGGGCGTAGTAGGTGACGGCAAGATCGCTGGGCACGCCGGCATCGTCGGCGCGCGAGCGGGTCATCGGCGCCATGACGAGGCGGTTGCGCAGCGTGTAGCGGCCGATCTGGATGGGGGTGAACAAGTGGCTCATGACGGCATCCTCGGAGTGGGTATGAGGTCATGTTCCGCCGTCCCGCTCGTGGGATAAAGACGGTAAAGTAGAAAACATTGATCCACTCATGGAGCAATCACCATGGAACTGCTGAAAGACATGGGCCTGTTCGTGGAAGTGGTCAAAGCCCGCAACTTCCGCCGCGCGGCCGAGACGCTGGACATGCCCAGTTCCACGCTGTCGCGCCGCATCGCCTTGCTGGAGAAGTCGATCGGCCTGCGCCTGCTGCATCGCACGACGCGCAAGGTGGAGCTGACCGAAGCCGGGCAGGTTTATTACGAGCGCTGCAAGCGCATCGTCGACGAAGCCAGGCTGGCCCACGAGCAGCTTGGGGACATGCTGGCCCAGCCGAGCGGCGTGCTGCGTGTCTCGTCGGCGGTGGATTTCGCCACGTTCTTCCTCGCGCCGCTGATCCCCGAGTTCGCCGTGCGCCATCCCGGGATCAGTTTCGATATCGATCTCACGCCGAGGAAGGTCGACCTGGTGGCCGAGCCGTTCGACATCGCCATCCGCATGGGCGAGCAACCGGCCTCGAACCTGGTGGCGCGCCTCCTGGGACGCGTGCCGCAGGCGCTGTTCGCCGCACCGGAGTATCTGCAGCGAGCCGGAACGCCCAGGCGCCCGGCCGATCTGGCGAAACACGAATGCCTGCGCTTTCTAGGCGGCCGTGCCGACGAATGGATCCTGCATCGCCGCACGGAAGTGCAGCGCGTCGACGTGCAGGGCCGCGTGCGGGTCAACAGCGTCGGCATGACGCATCGACTCGCGCGGCAAGGCCTGGGCATCGCCGTGCTGGCCGATGCGCTGGCGGCGGAGGACGTGGCGAACGGCGCTTTGCGCCGCGTGCTGCCGGCATGGCGCTCGGCGGATGTTCCCGTTTATGCGATGACCGAAACGCGCCTGCTTCCGGCGAAGGCGCAGCGGTTTATCGAATTTCTGCGGGAGCGGTTGGGGCAGGCGTGACGTGGTCGCTGGCGTCACGCCGAGCCATCGAGCGCGCGATAGCGGAAATCACGCACGACAATGCTTCCTTCGTTCGCGCTGTAGATGCCGATCTTCAAGGCCAGAAAGCCCCCGAAGACGTTGTGGTGAATGCCGGATACTTCCATGCGCAGCGGATGCAGGATCCATGTGCGGCCATCGTCATGCGAGTAATGCCAGGTCACCACGTTCTGGTTGCTGGTGAGCCGGATGCGCACGCGTGAGGTGGACATGGCCTGGCGGATCCAGGGATGTTCCTGGGCGTATTCGAAGGTCTTCATGGTGTCAGGCGTGAAGCCGACACCAACGAATGCTTTGGGGTTGTAGAACAGCAGCAGCCCCCCTTCTGCCTGTCCGGACAGTTCAAGCGCGACCTCCGCCTCATACGAGCGGTCGCCGACCGTGCACACGAGCGGTGTGCTGTCGGCAGGCGATTGGCCTCGCGCGGCAAGGCGCAGGCCGCCGCCATCGACATCGCTCGCGCGCTGCATCTCCGCCGGCGTTGCTTCGTAGAACGACCAGGGCATGCCAAGCCGCCGCACGGCGAGGCCGCCCGATAAAGCCATGCCGCCGGGGCTGGTTCTGCCGCCCTTTGGCTTGGGCAATGGCTTGGAGAGATCGCCGCCGAGCGCGCGGAACCAGCCGTCGCTCGTCCATTCGATCGGCTCCAGCAAGGTCTGCCGGCCCAGCGTGCGGAAGCCGCTTTCGTAGCCGTGATAGACCATCCACCAATCGCCCGCCGGCCCTTCCACCAGCGAAGCGTGGCCGCGCGACCACCATGGCTCGTCGGCGCTTTTCGTGCGCACCAGCGGATTGTGCGGACAGTGCTCCCATGGGCCATGCACGGACTTCGAACGCGCGGCGATCACCATGTGTCCGGTCGGCGGTCCGGCAGTGCCGCCCACCGCGGTGATCAGATAGAACCATTCGCCATGCCGCAGCAGCTTGGGGCCTTCCGGCGCGAAGGTCTCCACCACCCAGTCGTCCGGATAGCGCCATGCGTTGTAGGCCGGTTGCAGTTCGCCATCCGCCGACAGGCCGTCGTCGCTCAGGCGCACTTTGCGGATGCCGTTGACGAACAGATAGCGCTTGCCGTCCTCGCCGACGATATGGCCGGGATCGATGCAGCCGGGAATCTTCAGATCGACCGGCTCGCTCCACGGCCCTTCGATATGGTCTGCCCAGATCGCATAGATCGACCACGGCTTGCCTTCCGGCGCGGCGGGCAGATAGATGAAATAGCGCCCGTTGTGCTTGCACAGGTCCACGGCCCAGACCGAGCCGATCGGCTGGGTCAGCGCGGCAACGACCGGTGCCCACTTGACCAGATCGGTGGAATGCCAGATCAGCAGTCCGGGGCAGGCGGAGAATGGTGAGAACGTCATGTAGTAGTCGTCGCCGTCCTTGAGGATGGTGGGATCCGGATGGTCGCCGGCGACGATCGGGTTGCGGTAAGTGCCGTTGCCGAGATCGGCCTGGCGTTGCGCTTCGACACCGCGGCGCCATGCAATTTGTGCGTTGCCCGATGCGCGGGCGCCAGCCGTGGCGGCTTCGAGCGCAAAAGGCGCGGCGGCGGCCCCGGCCAGCATCAGTTGCAGCGTCTGGCGGCGGCGGGTGTCGACCATGGCGTTCTCTCGCAGGTGTTTGGGTCGAGTCGGATCGTATCGATGCCGATGGCGCGAGGGAGTGGCACGGTGAGTTCGCGGCACAAAACGTAAGTGGCGACGGCGGATATCGCAAAGCGCAACGCAAGCCAGGCGTGGCAAAGCCCCAGCCGCACGGCCCGCTTTGCTACGCTCCGCCCACGATTCCGGCGCGGGGAAGCCAAGGGCATGGTGGTGGAACACCAAGGGGTGGCGTTGCTGCCGGTCATTACGCTGCTGGCCGCCGGCGTCATCGCGGCGCCGCTGTTCAAGCGGCTGGGCCTGGGCGCGGTGCTCGGTTATCTGGCCGGCGGCCTGGCGATCGGGCCGTTCGGGTTGAAGGTATTCACCGATCCCGGCGCGATCCTGCAGGTGGCCGAGCTGGGCGTGGTGATGTTCCTGTTCCTGATCGGGCTGGAAATGCACCCGTCGCGCCTGTGGAGCCTGCGCCGGCAGATCTTCGGCCTGGGGCTGGCGCAGGTTGCCGCCTGTGCGGTCGTGCTCACGGCGGTGGGCGTGCTGACCGGTTATCCGATGGCGCCTTCGTTTGTGGCCGGCGCGGGTTTCGTGCTGACCTCCACGGCGATCGTGATGCAGCTGCTGGAAGAACGCCGCGAGGTGAACGAGCCCAGCGGGCAGCGCATCGTCTGCGTGCTGTTGCTGGAAGACCTGATGATCGTGCCCTTGCTGGCGGCGGTGGCGTTCCTGGCGCCGATCGCGCCGGGCAGCCCGCTGGCGCATCGCGGCATCGACTGGAGCGCGATCGGCATCGGCGCAGCCTCGATCGCCGGCCTGCTGCTGGCCGGACGCTATCTGCTCAACCCCTTCTTCGGCCTGCTGGCCAATGCCCGTGCGCGCGAGGTGATGACGGGCGCCGCGCTGCTGGTGGTGCTCGGTTCGGCGTACGCGATGCAGCTTGGCGGCCTGTCGATGGCGATGGGTGCGTTCGTTGCGGGCGTGCTGCTGTCCGAGTCTTCGTATCGGCATCAGCTCGAAGCGGATGTGGAACCGTTCCGCGGCATCCTGCTCGGCCTGTTCTTTATCGCGGTGGGCATGTCGCTGGACCTGCGCGTGGTGGCGGCGAGCTGGCGCGCCATCCTGTTCTACGTGGTGCTCTACATGGCCGCCAAGGCGCTGGTGATCTATGCGGTGGCGCGGTTGTTCAAATCCTCGCATCGCGAGGCTGTCGATCGCGCCGTATTCATGGCGCAGGGCGGCGAGTTCGCCTTCGTGCTGTACGCGGCAGCGGCCGCCGCAGGCATCATCAATGCCGAGCAGAACGCGCAGCTCACCGCCATCATCATTCTTTCCATGGTGCTGACGCCCATCGCCATCGCATCGATGAACGCGATCCGCGCACGCCTGCGTCCGTCCACCGACGGCTACGAGCGGCCCGATGGCCTCAATGGCGCCGCGCTGGTGATCGGCTTCGGGCGGGTGGGGCAGATCGCCAGCCAGTTCCTGTTCGAGCGCGGCTACGAGATCTCGATCATCGACACCGACGTGGAGATGATCGACACCGCGCGCAGCCTGGATTTCAGTGTCTATTACGGCGATGGCACCCGCCTGGATATCCTCGAAGCAGCCGGTGCGGGGCGTGCGGGCGTGGTGCTGGTCTGCGTGGACAAGGCCGACGAAGGCACGCGCATCACCGAACTGATCAAGGCCGCGTTTCCGCTGGTGCCGGTGCTGGTGCGCGCAATCGATCGGCGCCACAGCATCGATCTGATCAAGGCAGGCGCGGATCTGGAAGTGCGCGAGACGTTCGAGTCGGCGGTGCTGCTGGGCGAGGCGGCGCTGGAGAAACTGGGCGTCAACCGCGAAGAGATCGACGACATCAGCCGGCGCCTGCGCGAGCGCGACCGCGAGCGGCTGCAGATGGAGATCGTCGGAGGCATGTTCGCGGGACGCGCGCTGTTCAGCGGCAAGCGCAATGCCGCGGATACCGGCGAAACCTGAGCGCGTCGCTGGAACCTGCAGCTGACGAGCCGTGGCGCGGCTGTGCGCCGCGCCACGGTTGTGGAGCTATTGCACCGTCAGGAAATAGGTCAGCGTCCTGACCATGCCCGTCATATCCGTCATCCGGCTTACCAGGGTGTGCTGTCCGCGCCGCAACGGGCGGAACATCAGGTAGTAGCCGTAGTTGACGGCCGGTTGCCAACCGGTGGTGATGCATGGATCGAGCGTGGTCTGCAGGCTGGGATCGCCCTTGAGCGAGAACAGGTTTTCCGAGGTGTAAAGGTAGTCGTCGATGCCGCGCACCGAATGGCCATCCAGCGTGACCTGCATCTGGCCCATCATGGGATAGGTCTTCGCATCGGCCACCAGGAAGTCGTACAGCGACTGGCCCGGCTTCGGCCCGAAGTTCGGATCCGGGCAGGGATAGGTGTCGCTGATGAAACCCACCATCAGCAGGAGCGCCTTGTCGCGCGGCACGGTACATGCGCGCGCCACATCGCCGGCCATCATCATCGGCATCGCCGCCGGCGCCAGATTCCATACCGGGCCATCCTGGCCGCCCGCGCAGAATGCGCCGGTGCTGTCGAACAGCGGATTGCTGGCGGAGGGCTGGGCATACAGCCATTGCAGGGAGCGGTCGGCCCAGCCGTAGATGCTCTTGCCGAAGGGACGCGCGTCCTTGGGGTACAGCGTGGGATTGGGGCCGAAGCCGAGCAGGTCGTTGCCCGGCGGCTCGGCCGCCTGTGCGGCGGCCAGCGTGGAACACGCGAACAGCAGACCACAGAACGTCTTGTGCATAACGCCCTCCTTGTGAAGATGCATGTGCGGAAGCGTGGGGTGGGGACGGTGGGATTCCGCGAGACCAGCTTGTGCGTCTGCGTAGTGCGGCGCTTCCAGAAACTTGCGCCGATTGCGCCGGGTATTGGATGGCCGATCCCGGCCAACCTTTCAGGCTGCCGCGTTGCGTGGCCGCACGCTTCCAGAAACGTGCTTTCGTGCGAACCTGCCTTTTGTCTCACCGGAGTGGGCGTATGATCGGCCGCGGATGCCGGCGGGGGCTTAGGCGAATGTCCATCGTGCAGACGGTGCTGAGTTCATCTCACTTCACCGTGATGACCCAGGATTGCAGCTATCCGCGCGTGAACTGCGGTCACGGGGCAGGCGAGCCGGGACGCTTCCTGTTCACGCGGCGCGGTGCGTTCTCGATCCAGGTGGGCGGCCGGAACTGCCTGGCGCGGCCGGGGCAGGCGGTCTTCCTGGGCCGCGACGTGGAATACAGCGTGACGCATCCGGACCATCGCGGCTGTGCCTGCTGCACCGACGTGTGGCTGGACGATGAATGGCTGGATGCGCTGGGATTGGAGGGCGCCCGTGCTCCCGCCTGCCTGGATGTGCAGCACGATCTGCATATGCAGCAGGCGCACGTGGAGATGCTGCAGGGCATGCGGCGCGGACCGGATCTGCTCGAAGCCGAGGAGGCCTTGCTGGCGGTTTTCAACGGGCTGCTGGGCAGCATGCCGAAACGCGCATCCGCCAGCGGCACCGCGCGCCAGCTGCAGCGCGTGCAGGAGGCGATTGTCGCCAACCCCGGCGAAAACCTTGGCGTCGACTCACTGGCGCGGGTCGCGGGCTGCTCGCCTTTTCATCTGTGCCGGATCTTCCGGCAAGGCACCGGTCAATCGTTGCGGCAGTTTCGTCTGCAGCACCGCCTGGGCACGGCCTTGGGCCGCCTGGGCGAAGGCGAAGACGATCTCGCGGCGCTCGCCTGCGATGTGGGTTTCAGCAGCCACAGCCATATGACGGATGCGTTCCGGCAGGCGCTGGGAGCATCGCCCAGCGATCTGCGCGAGCGCTTGCGGGAAAGCGAATTGAAGGGGTTGCGGACGCGGCTTCTGGAGAGGCGTGAAGCGCGCCTGCATTGATCCGTGCGTCAGGGCTGGTGCGCAGCCACCGCATTGTTGCCCGCACGCTTGGATGCATTGATCCAGTTCACTTCCCAGGTCTTTCCTCCGTCCGCGGAGAACGCCTGCTCGTCGCGATTGGAACCTTGCGCGAGGTTGAGGAACGAGAACCGCGCAAGGATGGCCTTGCCCTTGTAAGGCTCCTGATCGTAGAAGTCGCCGCGCCCGTCGACGAAGCCGCCGATCATCGGCGTGCTGAACACGCCGCTGTCGCTGCTGACGAAGTTGAGGCTCCACTGGTGAGCGGCGGGATTGAACAGGCGCAGCGAGAGGAATTGCAGACGGCCTGACGGGCCCTGGGTTTCGATCTCGGCGAGGTTGGCGCGGCCGTTCCACAGCTTGCGCACGCGCACGGTGCCGTCGAGAGGCGTCCAGCCGGAGTGGCCGGCAAGGGGATGCTCCATGCGCGACATATGGATGTCCCAGCTGCCGAGTTGCCAGTCGAAATCGTGCTGTCCCGGTTCGTTGCCTGTCGGCTTCATCGCGGTCACCGCCTCGCCGGGTTTGAAGCGCGTGAGGTTGGCGATGAAGTTCGCCTCCCAGGTCTTGCCGCCGTCGTCCGAGTAATCCTGCTCGTAGCTGTGCGTGTCCGGCGAGGTGACGGTCCAGATGCCGCGCACCAGAACGGCGCGGCCTTGGTAGAGCTCCTGGCTGTAGAACTCGCCGCGGTTGCGTTCGAAGTGGCCGACGGATGGCGTTTCCATCGTGCCGTCGTCGCTGTCGGAGAAGTATTGGCGCCATTGGTGGGCGGCGGGATCGTAGAGAAATACCGTCATGCCTTCGAAACGGCCGCCGGGGCTGTCCGCTTCGATTTCCTCGACCTGCGCCTTGCCGCCCCAGATCGGATTCACCGTCACGGTGCCGCGCATTTCGGTCCACTCGGAGTGTCCCGACAGCGGTGCCTTGAGGGTGCGGATGTGGGTATGCCAGGTGCCGATATTGAAATCGAAATCGTGGCTGCCGTCGGCGAGCGCATGTGCGGCAGTTGCAGGAGGCACGGCCAGCGCGGACACAGGCATGAGCCCGAGGGCGATGGCTGAGCAGAGCAGAAGCTTTATCGACGCTTGCATGGCGCAGCTCTCACATGGGGAGATGGTGCGGAAGCTACGCGGTCGAGTGGCTCGTTTGAATAGCCACTTTATTGGCTTTTGACATGACCACTGTAAGATCCCCGCAAGGGCGGTCGGCCTGGGGTTATCGTAGGCGCCGCGCTGGGACAGGGGAGGTGTATGGGTGGTTTGACTGGATGGAAGCAGGGCGGCTCGGTGTCGCTGTGGCGCTATATCGAGCACGCCCGCGATTTCAACGGATGGCACTTCACCGCGGACGAGGAAGGCTGCCGCTCCTTGCTGGCTTTGCTCGATCAGCTGGAAGTGGCGAATGAGCCTGCGTCCTATCGAACGCTGCAGGTCACGAAGGCGACGCCGGCGATTCTGGCAGTGCCGAACAACGGCTCGGCGCGGGCGTTGTCGCCGGCCCGATGGCGCCTGCGCCATGCACCGGCATCGGAAGAGTGGCGGTGGGCGGAAGATGGCGACACGCTGGAGCTGACGGTGGGCCTGCAAGGCGTGCAGAAACTGCGCGCATCGGTAAGCGCCGTGCTTCGGCACGAAGGCGATTTCTCAGTCGGGCCGGGTGGCGGCCAGCTGTGGTTCTGGTGGTGGCGACGCGGATAAACGAATGGCACGCAAAGATTGCCTTTGCGTGCCATCACTCTTCGATGCCTTGAATCCGCGCCGCATACGGGCGGCGCGGACATCATCGATCAGCGCGCGCCGCCGGCGGCGTACAGCTTCTCGCCGGTCAGCCAGTACGAGTCATCGGAAGCGAGGAACACCGCGATTGAGGCAATGTCATCGGGCTGGCCGATACGGCCCAGCGGGGTAATTGCGATGGCTTGCTGGTGGAAGTCCGAGCCGATGAAGCCGGCGGTAACGGTGCCCTCGGTCTCCACCATGCCGGGATTAAGTGCATTGACGCGGATCTTGCGCGGGCCGAGTTCGCGCGAGAGCACGCCGGTGATGGCATCCACCGCGCCCTTGGTGGCGGTATAGACCGAACCGCCCGGCGGCACGATGCGGGTCACCAGCGAACCGATATTGATGATGCTGCCGCCGTCGTTCATATGCTTGGCGGCGGCCTGGGTGGTCAGCAGCAGGCCCAGCACGTTCACATTGAACTGCTTGTGGAAATGCTCCTCGGTGATCTGCTCCAGCGGGGAGAACTCGTACACGCCGGAGTTGTTCACCAGGATGTCGAGGCGGCCGAATTCCTTCACGGCGGCATCGGCGATGGTCTGCGCGTCGGCGGCCTGGGCGACGTCGCCCTTGACCGCGACGGCCTTGCCGCCGGCCTTGGTGATGGCGTCGACCACGGCGTCGGCGCCGGCCTTGCTGGATGCGTAGTTGACGACCACGGCGGCGCCTTCGGCGGCGAGCGCCTTGGCGATGCTGGCGCCGATGCCCTTGGATGCGCCGGTGACCAGCGCGACTTTGCCTTTGAGCTTGCTCATGACGGGTTTCCTGTCAGGTGGTGGATGGGCGAACCGCCCGGTTCAGTAATTCAATAGTTCGCAACATATGAACTAACGAACTGCAAGTCAAGGGCTGCTAAGATGGCGACCATGAGACCGCTAGTTCATCCCTCCATCGAAGACGTCACCGTGGAAGGCATCCTCCACGCCTTGGCCGACCCGGTACGGGTGGCCATCTACGCCGGCCTCGCCGCTTCGGAGAGAGGCACGACCTGCTCGGCCTTCCTGCAGATGGAAGATCGCGAGATTCCGAAGTCGACGCTCTCGCAGCATTTCCGCGCCCTGCGCGAAGCCGGCCTGATCCGCAGCGAGCGCCATGGCGTGGAGATGCGCAATACCACGCGTTGCGCGGAGATCCACCAGCGCTTTCCCGGGCTGCTGCTGGCGGTGATGGGGGCGTATCAGCAGCAGATGACGGACAGGGCGAAGGCGGCCAGGCGCAAGGGAAGCAAGGCCAGGAGCGGTTGATCGCTGGCCGTCAAGGTCGATCCTGCGTCGGGGGACGTATGTTTCGCACGCACATCGTGATTGGCATGATCGTTGTCCTGTGCGGTTGCGGCAGCATCAGCCAGCGGCAGTCTGAACGCGAACTCGATCAATACCGTGCATCGGCGCGCGCGAGGGTCGATGAGTCCGTATGTACCGCCAAGGGCGGATCGATCAAGGGCGTCGGCATGTTCGGCACGCCGGCGTGCGTGCTGCCGTTTGCCGATGGCGGCAAAGCCTGTGCCGACAAGGCGGATTGCCAGGGGCGATGCCTGATCATGGAGGGCGGAACGAATGGCGCTGCGCCTTCTGCCGCCATGTGCCAGCGCGACGACCAGTTATTCGGCTGCTGGCAAGAAGTGCTGCACGGACAGGCGCAGCCCGCCATCTGCGTCGATTGAGCCCGATCGCTAAATAATCTGACAGCGCCAGGCTTCCCCGAATGGCCCAATGACAACACCCGGACGTCGGGTGCCAGCAACGAGCCAAAGCCATGTCTGAGAAAACCTGTGCCGCCTGCGACTGCGAACTGGATGCCAATGCGATCCAGGTGAAGATCGGCGGCAAGACCGTCGAAGTGTGCTGCGAGGAATGCGCGGAGAAGCTGCGCGAGGCGCATGTCTCCACCGGCGCGGCGCGCTGAACACGCATAGTTGATGAAGTCGGAACCGGGCCGCTCCAGCGAGCGGCCCTTTTCGTTGCGCTCAGGTCGATTGCTTGAACGCGCTGGGCGAGCGGCCATACGCCTGGCGGAACGCATTGGCGAAATGGCTGTGGCTGGAGAAGCCCAGGTCCGCCGCCAGCGCGGAAAGATCCTCGCTGCGCGGCACCAGGTCGAGCGCACGCGCCAGGCGCAGATGCAGGTGGTAGCGATAAAGCGGCACGCCTTCCACCTGGCGGAATACCTGGGTGAGATAGACCGGCGAGCAACCGATGTCCGCGCCGATCTCGGCCAAGGTCCAGCGCCGCGAGAGATCGCTGGCGAGCAGCACCTTCACCCGATCGGCCAGGCGCCGCCGCGCATGCGTGGCGGCGGGTTCGCGTGCGCTGCGCGGGCCGAGGCTGCGGCCAATCAAGGTGAGCAACAGTGCTTCCGCTTCGAGCGGTTCGATGCTGTCGCCTTCGAGGTTGTGGCGCAGCAGGGCGACCAGGGCCTGCGCGCGCGGATCGATCGGTTGCGCCTGCCGGTTGAAACCGACCTTGTCGCTGCCCTGGCGCAGCAGCGCTCGCGGGGCCAGTTCTTCCAGCATCGCGTCGGGCACTTCCACCGACAGGCAGGCATCGCCGCCGTTCACCGGATGGCTGACCTGGTAGCCCTCGCCCGCGTTGAAGAACAACATGTGGTTGGCATCGGCCACGGACTGATCGCTGCCCACATGGCGCACGTACACACCGCGATAGGGGAAGACCAGATTCGTCGAGGAGGCGCATTCTTCCGCGCTGCGATGCCGGCAGGCGCCGTCGCAGCGCACGTTGCGCAAGGCGACGGTGTCGGTGCTCAGCCAGCGGTCGACGTGGAAGGCGGACATAGGGCGAAGGATAACCGGATTGGGGTCTGTAAAACGGTTCAGGGATAGCCGAAGGCGAGGCTGGAAAAAGCCGTCTCGAAGTCCGCGTCATCACCGGGCGGCAGCGGCCGGGTCCAGATGACGTTGAGCAGCCAGCTGCCTTGCGCTGGCACCTTGAAGACGGCGCGGCCGGCCGCGTCGGTGCGCTGGGTTTCCACGGGACTTTCGTCGTGTTCCAGGCGGGTCAGCTTGACCAGGGCGCCGGGCAGGGGCTGGCCGAGATAGAGCACGTGGATGGGAAGTTCGTCCTGATGCGGCAGAGCGTACGGGTTGCGTTCCGGCACGATTTCCAGCGTCAGGCCGAGTGGTCGGGCGGCAGCCATGGCGTCGGTGGTTGCGGGAAGCCCGACTTGCACCAGTGCTTTCGCATGGCGGCCATAGCGCTCGGCGCCGTCACGGTCGGTGCGGTGGGTGCGCTCGCGTTCGGCCAGCGCGGGAGTGAGTCCTTCCGCGTGCAGATAGTCATTGAAGCGGATCGCCGGCAGGGATGTCATCGCGCGGTTGTCGGTTTCCAGCACCAGCAGGTGAGTGCCTGGCGTTGCCAACTGCGCGTCGGCATCCTCGTCGGCGGCGCCCAGGCGCAGGCGTGAGCGCAGGTCGGCGACGGCGCCGTTCGGATCGATGGCTTCGAACCGGGTAATGCGCCGCGCCGGAATGAGTGAGCGTTGCCGGTAGGGTCTGTGTCCCACCTGCAAGGTCAACTGCGCCGTGCCATGTGGAGCGAGCCGATAGGCCGACGGCTGCAGCCAGAAATCGTGCGCGCCGGCGGGCCATGCGGCGAGCACGAGCAAGACCGTGATGATCCAGGTGCGTGCATTCATTCGAGATGGTCCGGCAGATAGCCCGGCGTCACGGGCAGATAGGGCAGCGTGGCGGCAAGCACCGCAATGGCGATCAGCCAGCTCGACATCACCTTGGCCGCGATCGGCACGCGCCAGCGCACCGCGAGCGCCGCCGGCATCAGTGTGAGCAGGCACAGCCACGCGGCGGGCAGGTCGAACCAGCGTCCTTCGAACGCGATCAGCGCGCCGCTCCAGAATCCGGCATCGGCCGCCAGCAGCCGCGCGAGACGCGGCGATAACCCGCCGCGCAGATGCACGCTAGCGGCACAGCCGATGACGCTCAGCCATCCGCAGAGAAACACCACGCCGATCGACGTCCTCGGCAAGGGCAGTGCGAAACCAGCGACGGCAAACACCGCCACCCATGCGAAGCACACCCGCCGCACGCGCGCCGGCGCAAATGCCAATGCCACGCCGAGCGCGGCACACAGCAACATGGCCGCGGACACGCCGCCTCTCACGACCAGGCCTTAAGCAGGAACCACACGCCGGCGGCGCTGATCGACGCCCCCAATGCCCGCGCGACCAACCTGCCAACCGGTTGCGCACACAGCATGCCCAGCGCGATACCCAGCGCATGCAGCAATCCGGTGGCAAGCACGAAACCGCTGCTGTAGCCGACCGGATCCGCCGCCGCAGGCAGCTCACGGCCATGCGCATAGCCATGGAACAGCGCAAACAACGCCACCACCGTGACTGCCATCCAGGCCGGTGCTCGCCACGCCAGCGCAATGCATGCGCCAAGCACCAGCACCGACAGCGCGATACCGCTTTCCACCGGCGGCAGTGCCGCGCCGAACATGCCGAGCATCGCGCCGCCGACCATCATCGCGGGAAACACCACCGGCAGCAGATGCACCAGGGGCCGGCCGAGAAACGCGCCCCACAGCCCTACCGCCACCATCGCCAGCAGATGATCCGCGCCGGACAACGGATGGGCGAAGCCGGCGAAGAATCCGCCGGCCAGGCCCGTGCCCGTATGCGCGTTGGCGGGAAGCGCAAGCACGCACGCACAAATGAAGGCGATACGTGCCACGATGGCGCGTTGCGAACTCACTGGTAAGCCCCAGTGGCCGCCGGCTGCGCATCCGGCGCGGCAAGGAACGGGAAGTCGCTGTCGGACTGCTCGCGTTCGTCGCGGGTCAAGCCATCGCTGACACTGTCCGTCGTGCCGTCGACCAGCATCGAGCGGTAGACATTGGAGGCGCTGTAGGTCGGCGTGCGTCCACCGCAATCGGCTGCCAGCTTGCGATCGTTGCCCAGCGCCGCACGCTCCACCGCGAAGAACTGCGTGCAGGTGGCGGAGGCGCTGTTCACCCACAGGCGATCATCCGCCAGCAAGGCCGCGAGTGCGTGGTACCGGCGTGCCGGCGGCGCCTTGGCGTCCGCCAGCCACTGGTTGCCGCACTTGCCGTCGAAGCCGTCGTAGAGGCCCAGGTTGCTGGCGATCTCATCGACGAACTTCGCCCCGTCCGCTGGCGTCGCCATGTTGTAGGTCTCCTTGAACGCATCGCTGATTTCGTCCGGGGCCAGCGTGCCTAGCAGCGCATTGCCGGTCAGCGGGCGGCCGGCGCGGTCGATCTGCCGTGTCGGCCCCTGGGTGGCGGCCCAGACCGCGAGCACGGAGCCGCCCTTGGCCACCAGGTTCAGATCGATGGAGACGACGATGGCCGAGGTGGTCCAGCCGGCGAGCAGGTTCTTCGCCGGCCCGCCCTGCGTGTGGCGCCACTCATCCGCGACGGCGTCCACTGTAGGCGCGTCGAACGCGGGGCAACCGGCGGCATCCACTTTCGCGCCGGCATCGAGCGCGGCGCGCGCCTTGTCATAAGCGGCGCGGGTGCCCTTGACGTTGTTGAAGAACGGATCGTCGCGCGGGCCGGCGAACACGCGGAAGTGGCCGTGTTCGCTGACCAGGCCCTTGGTGTCGCTGGGATTGCCTTGTGCCTTGTCGGCATCGCCAACCGTGCAGGTCACATCGGTGCCCGAGCGGAAACGGCAACGCAGAACGGTGCTGACGGTGGTGCGCCCGAAGCGCTTGCCGCTGTCGATATGGAAGACGTAGTCGAGCTTGTCGGAGAACGTATGCCCGACGATATCCATCACCAGGTTCAGATGCTTGCCGTCGGGCGCGGTCCAGGCATAGAGGTCGCCGATATCCGCGCGCGGATCGCCGATGACCGACGGAGTGTCGAGGTGGTCCGAGGCCTGGGCGGTGGGCCCGAAGGCCATGCTCAGGGCGAAGCAGGCCAGCGCCTGCAGCCGCAATGCAGCTGTGCGTTGCATATGAGTGATCTCGTGTGGAGGAAGCGAGTCCAGTAGGCCCGAGGGGGCAGGGGCGGGCTATCAAAATCTTTAGCAAGCCGCGTGGCCTGCGGGGACGGCTATGATCGGGTTCCGCGTCCCACCGAGCCCGCCGTACCCATGACTTCCGCCCTGCTGGTGATCGACATGCAACAAGGCCTGTGCACCGGCGAGTGGGCGATGCACGGCATCGACCTGATGCTGCCGCGGGTGAACGGCCTGATCGACCGCGCCCGCGCGGCCGGGGTGCCGGTGGTGCTGATCCAGCACGAAGAGGCCGAAGGCGATCCGGTGCATGACCGTGCCGGCTGGCAACTGGTCGATGGCCTGCACGCGCGGCCCGACGATCCGCGCGTGCGCAAGGCCACACCGGATTCTTTCTACGAGACCGAGCTGGGCCAGCTGCTGCAGCAGCGCGGCATCGACCATCTGGCGATCTGCGGCCTGCAGAGCGATTTCTGCATCGACACCACCGTGAGGCGCGCGCTGGCCCTGGGCTATCACGTCACCCTGGCGAGCGATGCGCACTCCACGATGGACAACGACGTGCTGCCGGCGGAGCAGATCACGGCGCATCACAACTGGGTGTTGGAGCGCCTGCAGGCGTTCGGCACGCGGATGGAAGTGGTGCCCGCGGAAGCGGTGCGGTTTGCTTAAGAGCGGTCCGATCTTTTCTTACGCGGTTTACCCATCTCCTTCACCCTCCTGAACCTCTGCTCAGCAAGTTGTTGCGCCGCGGAATGACGGCGCGCTGGCGCTCGCTCATCCTGCGCGGCGAATCCGGGCACGCGCCATAGAAAGAACGGGCATCTCGCGATGACTCGTTCCGTTGGCGCGTACGCCTGCCGGTGCCATGGGGGGCACTTCTAAAAAAGAGGGAGGAATGGAGTCATGAGTCAAGGCCTCGCGCCGCGCCTGCGGCTTGGGTATGGAATCGCACGCAAGCCGCTCGCCGCGGCATGTATCGCCGCCTTGCTGGCATCCGGCATGGCGGCCGCGCAGGACGCGCAGACGCCGGCTGCCACGCCGCAGCAACAGCAGACACAGCAACCGCAGACACAGACGCAGGGGAATCAGGCCCAGGATGCCAACAAGAAGCCGGCGCCTGGCCAGGTCAGCAATCTGCAGGCCGTGGTGGTTACCGGTATCCGCGGCAGTATCGAGAGTTCGATACGCGCGAAGCAGAATTCGGACAGCATCATTGAAGCGATCTCAGCCGAGGATATCGGCAAGCTGCCGGATGCGAGCATCGCGGAGAGCCTGGCGCGCCTGCCGGGTCTGGCGACGCAACGTGTGGATGGCCGCGCGAACATGATTTCGATCCGTGGTCTGTCTCCGGATTTCGCCGGCACCACGCTTAATGGGCGCGAGCAGGCGACGATCGGCGAGAACCGTGGTGTGGAATATGACCAGTATCCTTCCGAGCTGATCAGTGGCGCGGCGGTGTACAAGACGCCGGATGCGAGCCTGGTCGGGCAGGGTCTGTCCGGTACGGTGGATCTGCATACGATCAAGCCGCTGGATCTGCCTAAGCGCGCCATTGCGATCAATCTGCGCGGCGAGCACAACACCAATGGCAACCTCAATCCCGGCTCCGGCGTGGGCGATATGGGCCACCGCGCGAGCTTCTCGTATATCGATCAGTTCTTCGATCACACCCTGGGCGTGGCGGTGGGCTTCGCGCAGCTGGATTCGCCGATCCAGGAGAAGCAGTACCAGGCATGGTGGTGGAGCGTTGACAATGGGCCGGATGGCATTGAGTCCTCCTTAGGGAAGCACACGCCGGGGCTGCCCAACAGCGTGCTGTCGCAGGAAGGCATGCAGTTGCGCGCGCAGTCGGAGAACCAGTTGCGCAATGGCTTGATGACCGTGTTGGAGTGGGCGCCGGGCGAGCATTACCACACCACGCTGGACCTCTACTACTCCACGTTCAACGAGCGTACTTACAAGAACGGCGCCCAATGGTCGAGCAGCCCTTATGAAAGCTGGGGGCCGCCGACTTACAGCAATGTGGGGATCACGCCTGGGGTGCCGTATCCCATTGTCACGTCCGGGGTGATGGGCAATCTCGTACCGGTCCTGCAGAACGAATACGTCAAGGAAAAGGACAAGCTGTTCTCGGCCGGCTGGAACCATCAGTACGATTTCGGCAATGGCTGGGTGGTCACCGGCGACCTCTCGTATTCGATGGCCAAGAAACGGCTCCGCGACGCCTATCTCTTCAGCGGTCTCTCGGGCGACCCCACCACGAGCGTGGCGTTCCGCACGCCTACCGGTTACGACTATCCGGACTTCAGTACTGGTGCGGACCTCAGCGATCCGTCGCGCGTCGTATTCACCGATCCTTATAAATACGGGTACAACGGACGCGAAGAATTCGACAAGCAGAAGGACACCATCAAGGCCGTGCGCTTCCAGGTTTCGCATCCGGTCGGCTGGATCTTCAGCACCGTCGATGTGGGCGCTGCCTATTCGGAGCGCAAGAAAACCAAGCAGGCCGATGTGTACTTCGCCTATCTCAATGGCAACGGGGACGACGGCGTGCACGGTCCCTACGACAATACGTTCAGCGCACCCGTCGGCTCAGCATTCCTGCGCGGACCGACCTCGCTGGGTTATGGCGGCATCCATGGCGCCCTCAACTACAACGTGCTGGATGCGCTTGGCAGCCAGTTCTACCTCGTCCCCAGCAACACTCTGGCGGACTGGAACCGCAATTACACGATCACGGAAAAGGTCCCGGTCGCGTATGCCAAGTTCAATATCGATACGCACCTTGGCGATGTGCCCCTGCGCGGCAATATGGGTGTGCAGTTCGTCCGCACGGATCAGTCTTCCACTGCATTGCAGACGAATGGCGACGTTCTCGTGGGCAAGCTTTCCGGCGGCGCGAAATACAACAAGTTCCTTCCCAGCCTGAATCTGGTCGCGCAGATCGCGGACGGCCAGTATCTGCGCTTCGGTCTGGCCAAGACGATGGCGCGCGGGCGCATCGACGACGAGAAGGTGGCCTCGTCGGCCAGCGTCTCGCACGTCGACACAGGACCTCAAGCAGGCCAGAACCTGTGGTCGGGCAGCGGCGGTAATCCGCAGCTGCGCCCATACATTGCCGTGGGCACCGATTTGTCGTGGGAGAAATATTTCGGCAAGTCCAGCTATGCGGCCGTCGCGGTATTCAACAAGAACCTGCTGAACTACATCTACAACAAGACGGTGAAGATCAATTTCCCGGATGCGGGGTATCAGAACGACACTCCCACGCTGGTGCCATCGAGCCCCGAAGGCCTGTTCACGCGGCCGGAAAACGGCACTGGTGGTCGCATGCAGGGTCTGGAGCTGTCGGGAGCGTTTGAAGGCGGCTTGCTAGCGAATGCGCTCGATGGCTTTGGCATGCAGGCGAATTTCTCTTTGACCAACAGCTCGATTCCGGTGAGCTCGGTGTCGGCCGTACCGGGCGGCCCGAAGACCTTGCCGGGTCTGTCGCGCAAGGTTGCCAACCTGGCGGTCTATTACGAGAAGTACGGTTGGTCGGTGCGTATCGCGGAGCGGTATCGCTCTTCGTTCACCGGCGAAAGTTCGCCGAAATTCGATCAGCTCAGCTACGTCACGGTGCTGGCCGACAAACAGACCGATCTGCAGGTGGGCTACGAGTTCGACCAGGCCAGCCGCTGGGGCGGACTGTCGCTGCTGCTGCAGGTCAATAACCTCACCAACTCGCCGGAGAAAACCAGGCAGGTCGCCGGGTTGCCCAACGGCATCGAGCTTGGCCGCCCGCTGGACTACAACACCTGGGGTCGCACGGTGATGTTCGGTTTGAACTACAAACTCTGAAGCGCCAACCGCTTCGACGCATGGAACGCCCGGCCATTGCCGGGCGTTCTTTTTGGCATGCCGTCCAGATGGCTCAGTCGTACTGCAACTTCGGATACCAATCCTTCCCCCGCCCATCCGGCGTCATATCCAGCAAGGTCCAGATCGGCATCGGATCCGGCGCCCCACGCGGGTCCTGTCCCGGATCGGCGGTCTCCATGCTCATCTCCTCGCTCCAGAAATGCCGGATCTTGCCGCCGCTGCGGGTGAACACATTGAGCGAAGGCATATCGCTCCCATCCGGTGCGATGCCGCGGAAATCGCGCGTGTAGTCGCCATTGAGGTCGGTGTACAGCGGCAGGTCGCGCCAGCCGCGTTCCTGCTTGAACGCGAGCAGCCGCTCGATCGGCGCGCCGGCCACCACGGCCAGCGCCACGCGCTGCTGGATATCGCGCGCCTCGCCGTTCCATGCGCCCAGCAGCGAGGTGCACATGGGGCAGGGGCGTTCGCGCTTCGCGCCGAACATGTAGCTGTAGACGATCAAGGTCTGCTTGTCGCCGAACAGCGCGGCGAAATCGAGCGGGCCGTGTTCGCCTTCGAAACGATAGTCGCCGGTGATCGCCGGGCCCGGCGGCAGTGCGCGGCGTTGCTCCGCGACGCGTTCGATCTGCCGGCGCAGCTCGATCTCTTCGACCAGCAGAGCGGTGCGCGCCTTGCGGTATTCGGCGCTTTCGCCGGGGATGGTGACGCCCGAGCGTGCGGCCAGCTCGGTGGCGGGAACCAGGGGAGTGGAACTCATGGTGTCGTCCTCCTGCGGGGTGGGGATGCTGGGTGGGGAAGTTCAGTCGCGATCGGGTGCGCCGAGCGGAAACAGCGGACGGTAGGGCCGTGCCTCGTCGACCGCGCGTGCGAACGAGGGGCGCGCGAGCAGGCGCTTGCGGTAGGCGATGAGGTTGGCAAATGCCGGGTCGATCGGATGTGTCCAGTCGGCGTAGAACAGGAACGGTGCGGCGCCGCAGTCGGCCAGCGTGAAGTGGTCGCCCACGGCCCATTCGCGCTCCGCCATGGTGTGGTCGAGCCAGCCGTAGGCGGCGTCGAGCATCGCGCGCGCTTCCTTGACGCCATGCGCATCCTGCGTGCCCTGCGGGCGGATCGCGTCGAACACCACTTTCTGTTGCGGTGTGGAAATGTAATTGTCGAAGAAGCGGTCCATCGCGCGCACCTCCAGCGCCTCGCGCGCATCCTCCGGCAACAGCCGCACCGGGCCCGGATGATGCAGGCCCAGGTATTCGATGATGGTGCTCGCCTCCGCCACCATGCGCCCGTCGTCGACCAGCAGGGGAAAGCGCTTGAGCGGCCACATCCGCAGCCATTCCTCGATGACTTGCGGATGATCGGGCGCAAGCATGCGCCACTCGAATGGCGTGCCGTTCTCGTACAGCGCGATCAGCACCTTCTGGCTGTAGGAGGAGAAGGGATGGGCATAGAGCTGCAGGGCCATGGGAAGTCCGATCGGCTTGGGGAGATATGAAGGCGACGAATGGGCCGCCGCCGGATCGACAAGGCGCCACCAGGATCTAGATATGAAGGAAAGCTTTGCAGTTTTCCTTCGCAGCTACTACGATGCCGCCCCATGCCCACTCCGTCGCCCAAGCCGGATGCCACCCACGCCCTCGCCGTGGAAATGCGCATGGTGTTCGGCCAGCTGGCGCGCCGCCTGCGCAAGCAGGGCCGCACGGATCAGTTGACGTCCGCGCAGACCTCGGTGCTGATCCATCTGGAGCGCCACGGCGCCGCCACGGTCACCGCACTGGCGCATGCCGAAGGCGTGCGGCCGCAGTCGATGGGCGCGACGGTCGCGTCGCTGGAAGCATCGGCGCTGGTGTCCGGCGCGCCGGATCCGGCCGATGGCCGGCAGACGCTGTGGACGCTCACACCCGCCTGCCAGGAGCTGTTCCGCGCCAGCCGCGCCGCGCGCGAAGACTGGCTCGACCGCCTGCTGCGCGAACAGCTCGACGGGCGCGAGCAGGCACAGCTCGCTGCCGTGATGCCCTTGCTGCGCCGCCTGCTCGATGCGTCGGCGGAGCCGCGCGCACCTTGACCCTTCCCCCTGTGCGCCCGCGCGGCGCGCCGTTCCCCGCATGTAACGGAGTTCCGCCATGAGCATCACCGCGATCGACGCCAGGACCGCACTCATCCTGATCGACCTGCAGAAAGGCATCGTCGCTTACCCGACCGCGCATCCTGTGGATGCCGTGCTGAAGCACGCGCGCGAACTGGCCGATGCGTTCCGCCGCCACCAGTTGCCGGTGGTGCTGGTGAACGTGATCGGCGGTGCGCCGGGCCGCGTCGAGCAGCGCTCGGGCGGCGAGCGCCCGGCGGATTGGGCCGAGCTGGTGCCGGAGCTGGGTGTGCAGGCGAGCGATCATCGCGTCAGCAAGAAAACCTGGGGCGCCTTCGCCAGTACCGACCTCGCCGATTATTTGCATGGCCTTGGCGTGACCCAGGTAGTGATCGGCGGCGTGTCGACCAGCATCGGCGTGGAATCCACCGCGCGCCAGGCCTTCGAAGGCGGTTTCAACGTGACGCTGGCGATCGATGCGATGACCGACACCCGCGCCGAGGCGCACGACAACAGTATCGGGCGCATCTTCCCGCGCCTGGGCGAGACCGGCACCACGCGCGAGATCGTCGAACGCCTCGACGCACGCGCATGAGCGACGGCGCGGCATCGCGAACGAGCACGCGCCGATGCTAGGCGCGTTCCGTTCGCTGCGCAGTTACAACTACCGCGTGTGGGCGGCGGGCGGCCTGGTCTCCAATGTCGGCACCTGGATGCAGCGCACCGCGCAGGACTGGCTGGTGCTGACCGGGCTGACCCACAAGAACGCCACCGCGGTGGGCATCGTAATGGCCTTGCAGTTCGGTCCGCAGCTGCTGCTGTTGCCGTTGACCGGCTACGCGGCCGACCATCTGGACCGGCGCAAGCTGCTGCTCGTCACCCAGGCCTTGATGGGAGCGTTGGCGCTTGGGCTGGGTGTGCTCACCCTGGGCGGATGGGTGCAGTTGTGGCACGTCTATGTGTTTGCCGGTCTGCTCGGCGCGGTGGCGGCGTTCGACGCGCCGGCGCGGCAGACGTTCGTATCGGAACTGGCCGGCGAAGAAGACCTGTCCAACGCGGTGGCGCTCAATTCCACCTCGTTCAATGCGGCGCGCATGATCGGACCCGCGGTCGCCGGCGCGCTGCTGGCCTCGATGAGCGCGGGCTGGGTGTTCATGCTCAATGCCTTGTCGTACCTCGCCGTGCTGGCTTCGCTGGGCCTGCTGAAAATCGACCAGCTGCATCCGCGGCTGCGTCCGGACCGTCGCCGCGGCGGTCTGCTGGAAGGCTTCCGCTACGTATGGCAGCGGCACGATCTGCGCGCGGTGATGCTGATGCTGTTCCTGATCGGCACCTTCGGCCTGAACTTCCCCATCTTCATCGCCGCGATGGTGGTGAAGGTCTTCCACGGCGAAGCAGATCAGTACGGCCTGCTGACCTCGCTGATGGCCGCCGGTTCGGTGGCCGGCGCGCTGTTCGCGGCGCAGCAGGCGCGGCCGCGGCTGAGTTATCTGCTCGGCGCGGCGCTGTGCTTCGGCGTGGGTTGCATGCTGGCGGCGGTGATGCCCACCTATGTGTGGTTCGGCGTGATGCTCGCGGCGGTGGGCCTGGCCGCGCAGACCTACACCACCTCCACCAACAGCCTGGTGCAGTTGTCGACCGAGCCGGCGATGCGCGGGCGGGTGATCGCCATCCAGTTCGCCATCGCCCTGGGCGGCACGCCGATCGGTGCGCCGCTGGTGGGCTGGGTGGCCGATACGCTGGGGCCGCGCTGGTCGCTGGGGCTCGGTGCGCTGTCCGGCCTCGCGGCGGTGGCGGTGGGCTTGCGCTATTTCGTGCGCTACCGGCAGTTGCGCATGTTCGTGGAGAACGGGCGGGTGCGCTTCAGCGTGTCGCTGGTCACCGAGGCGAGCCGGGTGGTCGCGGAGAAAGCCTGAGCGGGGGAAAAAGGCCGCGTCCGCCGGGTGTGTCGGCGGACGCGGGAAACAGCGCCTACAGGGGTGGAGAGGCGCGAGCTACGAGGTTCGTCCGGCGTCCCGGCCGGGCGCGCGAGATATGCCGACTGGGGCGTGAGGCGGCCGTGAAAATTCGCCGCCTCGCGCCGCTCAATGCCGCCGGGTTACTGCGGCGCGATATGGGTGCTGCATTCCACCGGATCGCTGCAGGGGATATCGAGCGCGCGCAGGCGCAGCGAGCCGTCCTGCGCCGGGGTGGCGGTGACCTGCACGGTGCCGTCGCTGTAGACCGTCTCGCCGGTGGCCGGCGTGGCGCTGCCGGCCGGCGTGGCGGTCAAGGTGGCGCCGGTGCCCATCGGCAGCACCAGGAACTGGCCGCCGGCGGTGGCGAACGCGCCCAGCACGCGGCCGTTGAGGTCGTTGACCTGCACGAAGCGCACGCCGTCGCGCTCGAACACATAGACGTGCCAATGCGGGCTGGCGCTGACGTCAGGCGCGTTCGGCCAGGCCTGGCCCAGGCCGGAGGCCAGCTGCGCCGCCTGGGCCGCCAGCGGCGACAGGGCCAGCGGCGACAGGGCGAGGGCAAGCAGGATGGATGTCAGGCCGCGCCGGACCAGCCGGCGCGCGCCGCGATGCATATTCGATTGGGTCATGGCCTTTCCCCTTTCATGGATGTGGTGGTTACGTGCTGCACGAGCGCCTCAAGGCTAACGCCGTCCGCTCGCAGATGCTGGGACGTCCTGGTTGGCTTTCAACGCAATGTGCGGTTATTGGACAGACTCCGCGCCGTCACATCGTCTGCACGGCCCTGGCGCGAACGTACCGCCGCCGCGCCAGGGGGGCGCAACAGGGGGCAACACCGAACCATCTCCCAGCCCAGGTTCCTGGCGACGCAGGTCGCCGGCAAGCGATCGGCATGAGGCCGGTCCGGGGCCAGCCGTATCCGGACAGACGCAGGCGCGGACGCAAGGTCCGCGCCCAGGGGGTTCATCTATCCAACAGGGAGCAGATGCAATGCGCAAGAATCGATCAGGGATATGGGGAGCGCTGGCCGCGCTGACCTTCGTTGCTGGAGCGGCGAATGCGGGCACGTTTCCGGATTTCGGCTATCAACCGCCGTCCAGTCTTTACAACGGTCCGCTGTTCCAGCTCAGCCAGGACTATCCGAAACAGATGCCCAACTCGACGCCGCCGGCGTTCTTCAACTTGCTGCCCAAGCAGTTCAACAACAACTTCGAGACCTGGCGGCCCTATGTGGACGCGGTGAAGAAGTACTGCCTGGAAGGCAATGTGGAAACCGACTGGGTGGTGCAGAAGAACCCGGTGCGCAAGTGGTACCACGCGCCGTGGCAGCACTACGGTCCGGACGGCCGCGAAGGCGTGCACGGCCTGACCAAGGAAGCGCAGATCCAGCCCCTGCAGCTGGCGCCGACACAGAAAACCTCGGGCCAGACCTACGCGGTAGGCATCTACAACGACATCGGCGCCTATACCTTCGGCCAGGTGTGGAAGGATCCGCAGAATCCCGATCCGCGCTATACCTCCAAGCCCAACAGCTTCCCCAACGGCACCGTGGTGTGTAAGGCGCTGTTCGCCGACGCGGTGTTGTCGGAAGTGCCGTTCCTGCAGAACCCCGTCCAGTGGGATGCGTACATCACGGACGCCTTCCGGTCATCCAACCGCGTGATGCGCAAGGTCTCGCTGATCCAGATGGATTTCGCCGTGCGCGACACGCGCGTTCCGGGCACCGGCTGGCTGTTCGGCACCTTCCAGTACAACGGCGCCAAGACCGGCAAGCCGGGCTGGGACAACCTGGTGCCGGTGGGCATCATGTGGGGCAACGATCCGCAGGACAACGGCAATACCTACAGCAATCCGCAGCCGTCGCAGACCAAGATCAACCCCAATCTGCGCGAGACCGCGATCAACGCCAACAGGGAACTGCCGCCTACGCATCTGGGCTGGAATGGCCGCCTCAACGGTCCGGTGGACAATCCGGTCAGCGCCTGCATGAGCTGCCATATGACGGCGGAAGCACCGGCGGTGTCGCCGATGAATCCGACCTTCCAGGCCAATCCGCCGCCGGTGGGTTCGAAGGAGTGGATGCGCTGGTTCCAGAACGAGCCGGCCGGCTGGCCGTTCGATCCGGGCAAGGCGTTGAGCACCGACTACAGCCTGCAGCTCGCTGGTGGCCTGCAGAACTTCTATGACTGGAAGTGCAACCAGGGCGGCGTGTTCGTCAACGGTGGCAATGCCTGCACCAACCGTCCGGGTCCGCGCCTGCAGCTCAATGCGGTGCCGCAGCCGACCAAGATCTTCAAGGTGACCCGCGATCCGGGTCTGGAAGAGGTCCACTGAGGCAAGTGTCTTCGCCCCTCTCCTGCGCGGAGAGGGGCGAAGATTTCCGCGGCTCAGCCTTCGACGAAATCCTTCAGGCGCAGCAGCGCCGCATCCCATTGCGCCGCGATCGCATCGAGCGAACGGCGCGCTTCATCCAGGCGCGACGGTTCCAGTTCCCAGCGCCGCTCGCGTCCCAGCTTCGCATCGCGCACCAGTCCCGCATCGGCCAGCACCTGCAGGTGCTTGGTGACGGCTTGCCGGCTGATCTCGGTGCCCACGGTGAGCTGGGCGATCGACATGGCGCCGCCGGCGCAGAGCAGGGCGACCAGACGCAGCCGCGTGGCGTCGCCGAGGGCGGCGAACACGGGCGCGGTGCGTTGCCACGCCGGTGCGGCAGCGGGTTTATGGCGTGTCGACATAGCGGCGGATATTTCCCATCTGTTCTTCCCAGCCCCCGCTGTTCATGCGGTACGCCTCCTGGCGGCGCGCGGCGGGGATGCGGTCGAAGCCGGATTCGACCACGCGCAGCAAGGTGCCGCCAGCGAGTTCCTCCAGCGTGAACTCCACCAGGGTGGTGGGTTCGGCCGAGTAATCGTTCTTCGGATCGATCGCGTACGGATGCCAGCGGAACGACAGATAGCTTTCCGGCTCGATGCGTTCGACCAGCGCTTCGAGCACCACATGTTCGTAGCCCGGATAGGTGACGTTGCCGCGCACGTATTCGCCGGCGGCGAAGCGCTGGCCGGCGAATTTCACGCCGAACCAGCTGCCGAAGGATTCGGCGTCGGCCAGCGCCTGCCATACGCGCGAGCGTGGGGCCTTGAGCTGGACCTGGCGTTCGATGCGGTCGGTCGATGTGGCGTTCATGCGGTCCTCCGAGGGGCGGGTGGGGAAACTCATATGCAACTTGAAGGTTGCATGTTAGGCCGCCTGCTTGCTAAATGCAACCTGTTGGTTGCCTATGCTCCGCGCCGCTTTTTGCCTGCTCCCAGTCATGTACCGCCGCGGCCATGGTGCTAACGTGTCGCGCCGTCGTATCCGCTACACGAATCCCCCGCATGAGCTACCTGTTCCGGCGCGCCTTCGCTGCCATCGTCCTGTTCGCCATCGTGCAGTCCGCGTTCGCGCAAACGCCGCGCAGCGTGATGCTGGAGGATCTGACCTGGACCGAAGTGCGCGACGCGCAGCAGGCCGGCAAGACCACCATCATCATCCCGATCGGCGGCACCGAGCAGAGCGGTCCCGGCATTGCGCTGGGCAAGCACAATGCGCGCGCAGCCTTCCTCGCCAGGAAGATCGCCGAGCGCCTCGGCGATGCGCTGGTGGCGCCGGTGGTGGCCTACGTGCCGGAGGGCGCGATCTCGCCGCCGCAAGGCCATATGAAATTCCCCGGCACCATCACCGTGCCGGATGCGGCGTTCGAGACGATGCTGGTGTCCGCGGCGCAGAGCTTCGCGGCGCACGGCTTCCGCAACGTGGTGTTCCTCGGCGACCACGGCGGCTACCAGAACGATTTGAAGCGCGTGGTGGCGCAGCTCGACAAGAGCTGGGCCGGCAAGCCGGTGCATGCGATCTTGCCGGCCGCGTATTACCAGATCAGCTCCGACGGCTTCGCCGCGATGCTGCGCAAGCAGGGTTATCGCGATGACGAGATCGGCATGCATGCCGGCCTGGCCGATACGTCGCTGCAGCTTGCGGTGGCGCCCGAGATGGTGCGGCTCGATGCCTTGAAGCGTGGCCCTAAGCTGGGCGCGGCCGACGGCGTGTTCGGCGGCGATCCGCGCCGCTCCAGCGCGGCGCTCGGCCAGGCCGGCGTCGATGCTATCGTTGCGCGGACCGTGGATGCGATCCGCCAGGCCACGGCCGGCCGCTGAGTCCACGGCCGGGCTTTCCCTTATCCCCTCGAAGAACAACACGGAACTCCCCATGAAGTCTCGTTCCCTTGCCACTCTTGCAAGCGCGCTGGCCGGTCTTGGCCTTTCCCTCGCCGCGCAGGCTGCGCCGGTTCAGACCGTCGCCGGCATGCCCGCCGTGATCAATCCGGCCAACATGTACACCGAAGCGCATGCCGGCAATTTCAGCCCGGCGGTCAAGGGCGCGCTGGAGCGCATCTACGTGCCGAATCTGCGCTCGGATACGGTGTCGGTGATCGATCCGGCCACCTACAAGGTGATCGACACCTTGCCGGTGGGCCGCAGCCCGCAGCACGTGGTGCCGGCGTGGGATCTGCAGACGCTGTGGGTGACCAATAACGCGGAAGGCCGCAGCGACGGCAGCCTCACCCCGATCGATCCGAAGACCGGCAAGGCCGGCAAGGCGATCGAAGTGGACGATCCGTACAACATGTATTTCACCCCGGACGGCAAGGAAGCGATCGTGGTGGCCGAGGCGCACGCGCGGCTCGACTTCCGCGATGCGCACACCATGCAGCTGCGCAGCAAGCTCGAAGCGCCGGAGTGCAAGGGCATCAACCACGCCGACTTCTCGATCGACGGCCGCTACGCGATCTTTACCTGCGAGTTCGGCGGCAAGCTGGTCAAGATCGATATGGTCAACCGCAAGGTGCTCGGCTACCTCGACTTGAATGCGAAGGGCATGCCGCAGGACATCCGTGTCTCGCCCGACGGCAAGGTGTTCTACGTGGCCGACATGATGGCCGACGGCGTGTATCTGGTGGACGGCGACAGCTTCACCCAGATCGGCTTCGTCAAGACCGGCATCGGCACGCACGGCCTGTATCCCAGCCGCGACGGCAGCAAGCTGTACGTGGCCAACCGCGGTTCCAACCACGTGCACGGCGAGCGCCGCGGCAACAAGAAGGGCATCAACAAGGGCAGCGTGTCGGTGATCGATTTCGCCACGCGCCAGGTGGTGGCGAACTGGCCGATCCCCGGCGGCGGCAGCCCCGACATGGGCAATGTGAGCGCGGACGGCAAGACGCTGTGGCTGTCCGGCCGTTATGACGACCTGGTCTACGCCTTCGATACGACCACCGGCGCGGTGCGCAAGATCAAGGTCGGCGCCGAGCCGCATGGCCTCGCGGTGTGGCCGCAGCCGGGCCGTTATTCGCTGGGCCATACGGGCATCATGCGCTGAGCCTGGCTCGTTTCACCTGGTAATCCGCATCGCCACCTTCGGGTGGCGATGTCGTTTCTGCGGACGGTTTTGTCCGGGCCATCGGTGTTCGATCGATCGCGCCGCGAGCGGCACGCAGCGCGATGCTTTAAGATTTCGGCGGTCGACAGGCGAATCCCCTGCTTCGTCGATGGCGGCGGCCGCAAGGGTTCGCCGCAAGGACTGATTCCACTCTGGCATGGGAGCCACACAAGATGATTTTCCCCCGTATCCGTTATTCCGTGCTCGCCGTGAGCATTGCGGCGCTGCTCAGCGCCTGCGGTTCCACCGACAAGCCGGCCGCGCAGGAAGCCGCAGCCGCGCCGAAGACCCCCGCGCCCGTGCCGTTCAATGTGGCGCTGTGCGTCAACGGCGAGTGCGGCGTGGTCGACCAGGCCGCGGCCCAGGTGGTGCCGATCGAGAACGACTACGACAATTTGTCCCCCTACGTCATGCACGACACGCTGCTGGCCAACAAAGACGGCCACTGGCTGCTGCTCGACGCGAAGACCAAGGCCACGCTCAAGACCATCGACGGCGATATCTACGACGCCGCGCCTGGTTATTTCGGCTTTGTGCGCGAGGGCAAGGTCGGCCTGATGGACTACAAGGGCAACGAAGTGCAGGCGCCGCGTTTCGACTCGACGTTCAGCGGCGGCGCGAACCAGTACATCGGCTTCGAGATCGGCGACAAGCGCGGCCTGCTCGATCCGCAGGGCAAGCCGCTGGCCGAGGCGCTGTACGACAGCACCGATATCCGCGACGACTTCGACAAGCATGGCGGCCTGGTGGCGGCCGAACGCGGCGATGCGCACTGGATCATCGACCTGAAGAACGGCGCGCAGAAGGAAGTGCCGTACGAAAAACTCGGCGACCTGCGCGACGGCCATATGGTGGCGACGCTGATCATGGCCAGTAAGAGCGGCCTGGCCGATGCGTCCGGCGCGCTCGTGGTGCCGATGCAGTACGAGTGGATGGGCGAACCCGGCGAAGGCCTGGTCGCGTTCCGCGAGAAGAGCGATGGCGCCTGCGGTTATCTGGACTACCAGGGCAAGGTGGTGATCGAGCCGCGCTTCGCCGGTTGCGAAACCTTCGGCAAGAAGGGTGCGCTGGTGAAGGAACGCGGCGCTGATGGCGCAAGCGGCAAGGCCGGTTTTATCGATCGTGCCGGTGCATGGCTGGTGCAGCCGACCTATGTGGACATGGGTAGCGCGGGCCACGGCCGCCTGGGCATGACCGGGCATGTGCCCGGCTACAACGTGATCTACAAGCAGGCCAGCGCCTTGGCCTACGACGCGGGCATCTTCGATGCCAACCAGGGCAAGGAACTGGTGGCGCCCACCTACGAACAGATCGGCGTGCTGACGCCGGATCGCCTGCTGTTCGCCAGCAAGGACGGCCCGCGCACGAGCTTCAGCTTCATGGGTCAGGACAATCCGGTGCCGGCGGTCGGCTTGATGGATGCCAGCGGCAAGGTGCTGCTGAAGCCGGAGCGCTACGTGGATATCGAGCTGCACAAATCCGGCCGTTATCTCATTGCGCGCGATGGCGAGGCGACGGCGCATGAAGCGCTGTACGACCTCGATGGCCATGAGCTGATCGGGCCGCAGTGGCATGCGCTGCAGGTGGACGAGAAGAATGCGGTGATCTTCGGCTACGAGATCGAAGGGCAGGGCGACGATGAAGTGCGCCATCTGAAGGCGGCGTATGACCTCGCAGGCAAGCCGCTGTTCGTGGTCAAGCGCACGGACTGCGGCGCGGAGCAATTGGTGGACGGCGCCGGCAAGGTGGTATGGCCGCAGGATGCGAAGCCGTATTGCGCGAAGAGCGCGGCCGGCTAAGCATCGCCGCCCGGCGCAGGTTGGGGTGGTCGCAGGCGAACCCCAACCTGCGCCGGTGCTCACGCCTCCAGAAAGGCGAGCTTCTTCCCCTTAGGCAACTGCTTGATCTCCCACTCCGCCCGCGAAGCCGCCGCGCGATCCGGATAACTCTTCGACCCCAGCAGGCGCAACGGCGGATGCGAACGCGTATACCGCGCCCCCTTGCCATCCACATGCGCCCGGTAACGCGCCTCCAGATCGTTGGTGATGCCCGCGTAATACGAGCCATCGCGGCATTCGATCAGATACAGCAGCCAGGGGCGTTCTTGGTTGGACACGGCGGCGAAGCGGGGTAGCGGAACCGGGCGATATAATCGCCGACCATCCACCCCGCAGGAACCCCGCCATGTCCGACATCCCCGCCTGTCCGCGCTGCGGCATGGAGAACACCTATCCGGACGGCGATCAGTACATCTGTCCCGACTGCGCCCATGAATGGCCGATCGTCGCCGCGGCGGCGAACGAAGAGGCGATGGTGGTGCGCGACGTCAACGGCAATGTGCTTGCCGCCGGCGACACCGTGGTGGTGATCAAGGACCTCAAGGTGAAGGGCTCCTCGATTCCGCTGAAGCAGGGCACGGTGATCCGCAGCATTCGCCTGGTCGACGGCGATCCCGAACATATCGAAGGCCACTCCGACAAGATCAAGGGCCTGGTGCTGAAGGTCTGTTTCCTGCGCAAGGCCTGAGCCTTCATCGCGCCACGGCGCGCATCACGGAACCGGCGCTAAAGAAATCCCGGCGGGGGCCGATAGGGCGGGAATCGTCCATCGCCAGCCGCCCGGAGCGCTTCAGCCCCATGCACAAAACGCCCGCCCGCTTGACCGGCAACCGCGTCGACTGGGACGACGAGCGCCTCTCGGCCCTGCTGAAGAAGACCGAAGGCTGGACCCTGGACAACCGTGACACCTCGGACCCGCTGGAAGTGCAACTCCATGTCGGCTGGGGCGCTTCGACGGGCCGCCACGCCACCCTGGTGTGGGAGCGCGACCAGGCCGTGGTGGTGGTGACCAGCTTCGTGATCCCGGTCGGCGAGCACGTGCGCATCGATCGCCATGCGGGCGAGGAGGTGCGCAGCGCCTGGGGCGTGGTGGTCGACGGGCGCGAAGGTTTTCGCGCCGAGGATCGCGAAGCCGGCGCCTGGGTGCATTGGATACACGTGCGCTGAGACACGTGCATTCCGAAAACGGCAGCCCGTTCACCTAAACGCAGCGCGAAGCCGGCACAATCGGCGTATCCCGGCGGTGCGCGCTAGGCGCGCCGCACTCGATCGCGAGGCGCCACGCACATGTCCTTCCAGAAGCCCCCGTCCAAGTGGAATGCCAACAAGGTCGACTGGTCCGATCCCGATCTGAAGGCGCTGCTCGACCGCTCGGAAAGCTGGTCCCTGGACAACCGCACCAGCTTCAACGCGCAGCAGGTGGAACTGCATATCGGCTGGGGCGCCAGCGGCGGCCGGCCGGGCCTGCTGGTATGGGAACGAGGGCAGGCGCTGGTGGTGGAAACGCAATTCCCGATCGCCAAGGACGAGAAAGTGCGCATCGACCGCGTGACGCCTACCGGGCTGCGCAGCGTGTGGGGCGTGGTGGCGGACGGCCGCAAGGGCACCCGCGCGGAAGACAAGGAACACGATATCTACGTGCACTGGGTGCACACGCAGTAAGCCGGGGCGCACGGACCAGCAGCCCGCGCGCCCCAGGTTTTCAGGCAGCGGCCTTGCGGATCTGCTCCAGGTCGATCTTGCCCATCTGCATCACCGCGCCCATCGCGCGCGCGGCCTTGTCCTGCTCCGGCCCGGTGATCAGCCGCAGCAGTTCCTCGGGCACGATCTGCCACGACAGGCCGTAGCGATCCTTCAGCCAGCCGCAGTGGCTTTCGGCGCCGCCGTTGACGGTGAGGCCGTTCCAGAAGTGGTCGATTTCCGCCTGCGAGCGGCAATGCACCACCAGCGAAATCGCTTCGGTGAACTTGAAGATCGGGCCGCCGTTGATCGCGGTGAACTCCTGCCCGTCGAGCTCGAAGGCCACCGTCATCACGTCGCCTTCCTTGTGGCCGGCGGCCTGGGCTACTTCCTTGGTGTAGCGCGCCACATGCGTGATGCGCGAGTTCTCGAACAGCGACACATAGAAGTTGGCAGCCTGCTCGGCCTGATCGTCGAACCACAGGAACGGGGTGATGCGCTGAAAACGGCTGCTCATGGCTGGATCCTCGTGAGTGGGTGGCAAAGGACGCCGCAAAGTGGCGTTCCATCCAGGCGACGAACGGGGAAATCGGGAATCGACACGAGAGGACGAAAAACTTTTCCGTCCTCTCGCAAGAAGGCCTAGCGTGCGAAGTCGATCCCGGCCAGGCCTTGCGCCTTGGCCTGTGCCAGCACGTGAGCCACCGCCTGGTAGGCGGCGCCGTCGGCTGCATTGATGATCAGGCGCGGCGGTTCGGCCTGCTGCGCAGCGACGGCGAGCTGGGTATCCAGCTGGGCCTGGTCGATCGGCGTGTCGTTCCAGTACAGCGAACCATCGGCCTGGATCGCCAGGCGGATCGGCTCGGCCGCGGGCAGCGGCTTGCCGCCTGCGGTGGGCAGATCGATGCGGGTGCGGTGGGTCACCACCGGCGCGGTGATCATGAAGATGATCAGCAGCACCAGCAGCACATCCACCAGCGGCGTGACATTGATATTGGAGATGGCACTGCTTTCGGCACGGGCAGAGAAAGCCATGTTCTTCCTCCTGGCGAAGCATTCGATGTGGACGAGCGACAGGCCGCGGCCGATGGGGGATGCCGTGGCGAGTGCAGGTTACTGCGGCATGCGCGGGCTCTGCCATGGGGGGCGCCGCGGCCACGCGGGATGAACCATCGGGGCGATGGCCAGTCTCACCCTGGTGGTCATGTACAAGAGAGGTGCGTAGCGGTGAAGAAGCAGCAGAACTCGTTCGGCGCGTGGGCGGTGGCGGTAATCGTGGTGATTGGCGCGATTGCCGGCGGCGTGTACCTGTGGCGCAAAGGCCTGCAAGGGCCGCAGAACGCGCCATCCGCGCCGGCAATGGCAAGCAGCAGCACCGCACCGGCATCGTCATCGACGGTGATCCGCCACCCCATCACCGAAGCCGGTCCGGCTTCCGCTTCCACCGCGCCGCTGCCCGCGCTCGACGGCAGCGACGGCACCGTCGCCGACGAACTCACGCAACTGGGCGGCGGCGATCTTGCCGGCGTGCTGCTGCGCGAGCAGGTCATCCCGCGCATCGTCGCCACCGTGGATGCGCTGCCGCGCCAGGGCGTGGCCACGCGCATCCTGCCGCTGCGTACGCCGCGCGGTGCGTTCGCGGTGGACGAACAGGAAGGCAGCATCGAACTGTCGCCGCGCAATGCACAGCGCTACACGCCGTATGTGCGTGTCGCCGAAGCGGTGGACGCGCACAAGGCCGTGGCCTGGTACGTGCGCTATTACCCGCTGTTCCAGCAGGCGTATCGCGAGCTGGGCTATCCGCGCGGCTACTTCAACGACCGCTTGATCGCCGCGATCGACAACATGCTGGCCGCGCCCGACAGCAGCGCCCCCGTGGCGCTGGTGCGCGGCGACGCCTACTACCGCTTCGCCGATCCGTCGCTGCAGGGACTTTCGGCAGGCCAGAAGCTGCTCCTGCGCATGGGGCCGGAGAACGCGGCGAAGGTGAAGGCGAAACTGCGCGAGATCCGCGCGGCGCTGGCGGGGCAGGGGCCGGCGCGCCAGTAAGCTCCATAAGCTAAAGTGTTGCCCGTCGCGCCGCGCAAGGCCGCGCGGCGGGCTTGCATTTCTATACTTGATAGTTCAATAATTCGCGCCTCGCCGAGGCTTCCTTCCGTGCCGCCGCGCCAGTCTGTCCTGGCTGCTCCGGCTGTCGCGCCCCGGCTGCCCGCTTTCGCTCTCGCAAGGAAACCCACCCATGAATACCCGGCTTTTCGGGGCGGCGCTCATTCTGGGCCTGCTGTCGGCCATCGGGCCGTTTGCCATCGACATGTACCTGCCGGCGCTGCCGACCATCCGCGAGGCGCTGCGCACCGACGTGGATACCGCGCAGCTCAGCCTGATGGTGTTCTTCGCCGCGGTGGGCATCGGGCAGCTCATCTACGGACCGGTGTCGGACATGGTCGGGCGCAAGCCGCCGATCTACTTCGGCCTGGTGCTGTTCGCGTTCGGCAGCATCGGCTGCGCGATGGCGCCGGATATCCACACGCTGATCCTGTTCCGCTTCGTGCAGGGCCTGGGCGCCTGCGCCGGCATGGTGATTCCGCGCGCGATCGTGCGCGACATGCACACCGGCCACGATGCCGCGCGGCTGATGTCGCTGCTGATGCTGGTGTTCAGCGTGTCGCCGATCCTGGCGCCGCTGACCGGCAGCCTGGTGATCCGACTGGCGAGCTGGCGCGGGATCTTCTGGACCGTCGCCGTAGCGGCCGTATTCGGCCTGGTGCTCGCGGCGACCGCACTGAAGGAAACGCGGCCGCGCGAAGCGCGCGTGGCGAGCAACGCACGCACGGCGCTGGCCGCCTACGGCACGCTGTTGCGCGATCCGCATTACCTGGGCCTGGTCTTTATCTGCTCGTTCGGCGTGGCGAGTTTCTTCGCCTATCTCGCCAATTCATCCTTCGTGCTGATCGACCACTACGGCCTGTCGCCCTCGCTGTACAGCCTGGCGTTCTCGGTGAATGCGGTGTCTTTCATCGGCGCGGCGCAGTTCACCGGCAGCCTCGGCAAGCGCTATGGCCTGCCGCGCCTGGTGCGCACCGCCGTGGTGGGCTACAGCGCGGTGATGGTGGCCTTGCTCCTGCTCAATATCGCCGGCATCGACAACCTCGGCGTGCTGATGGCGCTGCTGTTCGTCGGCTACGGCTTCCTGGGCCTGGTGATGCCAAGCTCCGCGGTGCTGGCGCTGGAGGAGCACGGCAAGATCGCCGGCACTGCTTCGGCCCTGCTCGGCACCATCCAGTTCGCCACCGGCGCCTGTGTGATCGGCGTGGTCGGGCGTTTTCTCGATGGCACCGCGCGGCCGATGCTGGCGGGTATCGCAGCCTGCTCGCTGATCGCGCTGGTGCTGGCGCAGCGCACGCTGCGCCACCGGCCCGCGCCGGTAGTAGCGGAAGCGTCGGCCGACTGAGGGCGCGCTCAGGTCAACGCGGTGCGCGCATGGAACGGCAGCAAGGTCGCGCCGGTCCGCGCCACCGCGGGTTCGGCCTGCTCGAGCTTGTCCTTGCTCGCATCGAGCACGACCAGGATGTGGCCTGAGGCGATTTCATCGCTGAAGCGGCGATGGATCACGTCCGGCACTTCGCTGCCGATCAGCGCGCCGGTCCAGCAACCCACGGCTGCACCGGCCACCGCGGCGAAACCGGCGCCGACCAGGGGCACGCCCAGCGGCGGCACCGCCGCGGCAAGCAGGCCCAGCAGCAGGCCGGAGCCGCCGCCGCAGGCCACGCCGCGGATCGCCGACGGCACGAAGTCCATGCGGCCGGTCATGCGGTGATCGGGAATGCTGCGCAGCTCGATGTCCTCGCGGGCGACGAAGCAGATGTCGCTGTCTTCGATACCGGCCTCGAGCGCGGCGCGCATCGCCGCGCGCGCGGCGTCCAGGTCCGGCGTGCTGAATACGCAACGGGTCTTCATGGGGACCTCCCGCCGGCGGGCCGGCGCGGTGTGCCCGCGCGGTGCGGTCGTCCGGGCCGCCGCGCGAGGCGTGGCTTCCTGCGGCGTATTGTTGGCCCGCGCAAGTGAGCATTGCGTGCGGCCGGTGTTATCGCCGCGTGGCGCTCCCCGTGCCGGAACGCTTGCGCTAAGGTTCGCGCCGATGCACAGCGAATGCCGCCATGACACCGAACGTCTTTGATGCTCCCCAGCTGGACCTGCTGGGCGGCCAGGCCGAACCCGCGCAGACCCACCGCCTGTTCTTCGCGCTGATGCCGGACGAAGCCACGCGCAGCGCGTTCGCCCGCGTCGCCGAAACGCTCAAGGCTACCCAGCCCAGCCTGCGCGCACGCTGGGTGGCGCCTGCGCGCTACCACACCACGGTGCATTTCCTCGGCGACCATCCGATGCTGCGCGACGATATCGCGCAGGCCGCGATCCGCGCCGGCGATGCGCTGCAGGCGCCGGCCTTCGACTGGACCATCGATTACGTCGCCGGCTTCCACGGCCGCGAGCCGCCCTGCGTGCTGCGCTCCACCGAGGTCCCGCCGGCGCTGCAGCAGTTGTGGGGGAATCTGCGCGAAGGCCTGATCCGTGCCGGCCAGGGCGCGCACCTGTCGCGCACGTTCACCCCGCACGTCACGCTCGGCTACAGCCGCGGCGGCCTGCTGCCGCAGACGCCGGTCGGTCCGTTGGCATGGCGGGTGGACCAGCTCGCGCTGGTGCACAACGTGGTGGGGCAGGGCGATTACCGCCTGCTGCACACCTGGCGGCTGCCCTGACGGCCCTGCCGAAGGTCCTGCCTCCGCCGTCATGGTTTAGGCGCACAATGCCGCTCCCAACCCACCGCGGAGTTGCGTCATGCGTACGACCATTCTTGCTGCATTGATCGTTCTCGCCCTACCGCTCGCCGCTGCCGCCCAGCCGCCGAAGCCCGCCGGTGCCATGCCTGCCAACGTCAGCGCTGCCGTCGCCGATCCGGCGCGCAAGGCCGATGCCGCCAACGACGCGCGCCGCAAGGGCGGCGAGCTGGTGGCGTTCGCCGAGGTCAAGACCGGGCAGAGCGTGGTGGACCTGATTCCGGGCGGCGGCTACTTCACCCGCCTGTTCAGCGCTGCCGTCGGCGACAGCGGCCACGTCTACGACGTGTGGCCTAACGAATATGCGGAGGAAGCGGATTCGGACGTGAAGAACTCCAAGTCGCTGTCCGCACAGCCGCACTACAAGAATGTCAGCGTGCTGCTGCAGCCGGGCAACCAGTTCAGCGTGCCGCATCCGGTGGATGTCGTGTTCACCTCGCAGAACTACCACGACTATCCGGACAAGTTCATGGGCAAGATCGATCCGGCCGTGCTCAACAAGCAGGTGTTCGATGCGCTCAAGCCGGGCGGCCTGTATGTGGTCGTCGATCACGTCGCCGAAGCCGGTTCCGGCATGCGCGACACCGACACGCTGCACCGCATCGACCCGGCCATCGTGAAGAAGCAGGTGGAAGCGGCCGGCTTTGTGTTCGACGGCGAAAGCAGTGTGCTGCGCAATCCGGCTGATCCGCACAACATCAAGGTGTTCGACAAGTCGATCCGCGGCCGCACCGATCAGTTCGTGTATCGGTTCCGCAAGCCGGGTTGAGCGGTTGACGGAGTCGCACGACAACCAGGCATCGGGAGGCGCCGTGCCTCCCGACGATTCAGGATCGGGAGGCGCCACGCCTCCCGATGATCCGCGCCCGGTCAAACCCGTCGAGCCCGATGCGCTCGACTGCTGCGGCGAGGGCTGCGTGCCCTGCATCTACGACCTTTACGAGGAAGCTCTCGATCGCTACAAGGCCGGGTTGGCCGCGTGGTTGGAACGGCATCCGGAAGCGCCGAAGGACTAAACCCACGAACGAGGCTTGAGTCCGTCATTCCGTCCAGGCGCTTCACAACAGCGAAGCTGGTCAAGGAGGACGAGCGCGCAGCGCGATGAATGCGCGCAGGGCGGCCCCGAGGGGGCGAGCGTAGTGAGTCGTCCAGTGCCTTGAAGGCCCTGGACCCCAGCTTGACCAGCTTCGCTGTTGTGAAGCTCCTCGCTGGGGTGACGGTAGGTGGCGTTATAGGTTCGTCATTCCGGCGAAAGCCGGAATCCAGTGCCTTTAAGGCTCTGGACCCCAGCTTTCGCTGGGGTGACGGCAGTTGCTGGGGTGACGGCAGTTGCTGGGGTGACGGCAGTTGCTGGGGTGACGGCAGTCGCTGGGGTGACGGCAGTCGCTGGGGTGACGGCAGTCGCTGGGGTGACGGCAGTCGCTGGGGTGACGGCAGTTGCTGGGGTGACGGCAGTTGCTGGGGTGACGGCAGTTGCTGGGGTGACGGCAGTCGCCAGGGTGACGGCAGTCGCTAGAAGCTTTTCTCGCGCGGCACCGCGTCGAACTGGTGCTGCAGATCCTGCTGGCAACGCGCCACCTGCGCAGGTGCGAAGCGTTGCGGCCAGGCCTGGCTGAGATCGGGCATGGCGTCGATCGCGCGATGGTCGCTGAGCAGCTGCGCCATCGACAGGTAGTGCGCCACATGCAGGGTCTTGCCCAGTGGCGACAGCGTTTCCGGCGTCGCTTCCTGCGCATGTTCCTGCAGCGCCTGGATCACCGCTCCGGGCAATTCCCAATGGCGCGCGGCGCGCAGCGTCAAGTTCGCGCCAAGTTGCGCGCAGCCTTCGAGGAAGCTGGCACTCAGCGTCTCGGGCGCGGCGACTTCTTCCATGCTCAGCAGATGGATCACCGCGCCGGTGCCGGTATTGCACACGATGCCGGCGAGATAGGCCTCGAACGGATCGCAACCGGCGAACTTGCCGAGGAAGGCGCTGGCATGCGCGCAGCGTTCCGCGTGATCCCACAGCCGCTGTCCCGCCACCAGGCCGTGCACGCCGGCGCTGGCCTGCAGGATCGGTTTCATCATGTGCTGCGTCGCGACGCGGCGCAGGCCATCCTGGCCCAGCAGCACCACCGCGTGCTGCAGGCTCTGGATCGAATGCAGGGTGCGGTAGTAGATGCTGCGGCTGACCCGCATCACTTCACCGACCAGCATCGGATCGCGCCCGACCAGCCGCGCCAGTTCAGCGCCGGCCACGTCGTCGTTCTTCAGCGCCAGCAGCAGCTGCGGCAGCACGGCGGGCAGGCGCGGCAGGCTGCGTACGTCGAAACGTTCGGCGACGATCTGCAGGCGGCGCAGCAGGGCGGCCTCGCCCGGATTGCCGCCTTCGCGCGCATCCGGCAGGCCGAGCATGAAGCGCTGGAAGCGGTCGGCCAGCGCGGCCAGTTCCGGAGCGGGGGCGGGCGGCGGCACGGCGGCGGGGGCCGGTGTCCTGGCCGGGCGCTGGAACTGCACGCGAACCGCGGGCTGCGGCGCGCGCAGGGGCGAGGGGGCGAACAGGCGCCTTAGCCAATACATCGTGTCGTTCTCCCATGCCGCCGCGAACGCGGACTCCCCGCTGGGGTTATCGGCCACCCGGATACAAGCTGTAGGTCGATGCCGGCGCGAACTGCCCGACTTGCAGACGGCGCCACGTTTTCTGTACCGGCCAGGCTGGCAATGCCCGCGTCCGCCCCCAGATGAGTAGCTTCGTCGCGAGGACACTCCATGATTCCGTTTTCCGTACTCGATCTGGCGCCGGTCACCCAGGGCAGCACGCCGGCGCAGGCCTTCGCCAACAGCCTCGACCTGGCCCGCCTGGCCGAGCGCCTGGGCTACCAGCGCTACTGGCTGGCCGAGCACCACAACATGCCCGGCATCGCCAGCGCCGCCACCTCGGTGCTGATCGGCCACATCGCCGGCGGCACCTCCACCATCCGCGTCGGCGCAGGCGGCATCATGCTGCCCAATCACGCGCCGCTGCAGGTGGCCGAGCAGTTCGGCACGCTGGCCTCGCTGTATCCGGGGCGGATCGATCTGGGCCTGGGGCGGGCGCCGGGGACGGACCAGCCGACGGCGCGCGCGCTGCGGCGCTATTACGAGAGTGCCGACGCGTTTCCTGAGGATGTGCAGGAATTGCTGATGTACTTCCAGCCGGCGCAGCCGGGGCAACCGGTGCGTGCGGTGCCCGGAGCGGGGATCGATGTGCCGGTGTGGATACTCGGTTCCAGCCTGTTCGGCGCGCGCCTGGCGGCGGCGCTGGGTCTGCCGTATGCGTTCGCTTCGCACTTCGCGCCGGATGCGATGGATGAAGCCCTGGCTTTGTACCGCCGCGACTTCCGGCCGTCGGAGCACCTGGCGCGGCCGCATGCGATGTTGGGCATCAACGTCATCGCCGCGGAAAGCGACGCCGAGGCGCGGCGCTTGTTCACCACGCAGCAGCAGAGCTTCATCAATCTGCGCCGCGGCATGCCGGGGCTGATTCCGCCGCCGATCGACGATATCGAAAGCTATTGGGCGCTGACGGAAAAGTTCGGTGTCGAGCGTGCGCTGGCGTGCTCGGTGGTCGGCGATGCGCGTTCGGTGCGCGAAGGGCTGCTGGCTTTTATCGAGCGGCACCAGCCCGACGAGCTGATGATCACGGCGAATGTCTTCGAGCATGCCTTGCGTCGAAGGTCGTACGAGATGGTGGCCGCGATTCGCGAAGAGCTGGTCGCCGCGGCGTAACCCCGTCACTCCGGCGCAGGCCGGAATCCAGTGGCGGTATGGGTCGGTTGTCGCGACAACCCGACGATATCGGCACTGGATTCCGGCCTGCGCCGGAATGACGAGCTAACGGCGATCTACTCGCCCCTGCAGCGACATCGCCGCCGCCGGATTCAAATGCTTCGCAGCGCTGATGAAGTAGATGAACACATCGCGCGGTTCTCCCTTTGCCAACGACGCGGCGAAGTGCGGCAGCTCTTCGCAATCTTCACCGCGTGCCCATCGCTGCGCACGCTCCGCCCACGTATCCAGCGCATCGCCCGGATAACCCGCCGGCTCCCCATCCGCACTGCGCATCAACCGCGCATAAGCGAAATCACCGGTAAGGTCGGCGATATTCGGATACTCCGGCGAGTCCGTATACACCGTCGGAATACGTTGCCCGCGCGCCAGCGCGACATATTCCGCGCTCAGAAAACTACGGTTGCGCACTTCCAGCACATGCCGCAGCGGCTTGCCGTTCAAGCTGCGCGGCAGCAGCTCAAGAAACGCCGTCAGATCATCCGCATCGAACACCCGCGAGGGCGGCAGCTGCCACAGGATCGGCCCCAGGCGGTCGCCCATCTCGGCCAGGCCGCCATGCACGAAGCTGTCGATGCCCTTGCCGGTAGCCGCCAGGCGCTTGCCTTCGGTGATATAGCGCGGCGCCTTCAGCGAAAACACGAACCCGTCCGGCGTCTCCGCCGCCCAGCGCCCATACGTCGCGGCTTTCTGCGCGCCGTAATAAGTGCCGTTGATCTCGATCGCGCGCAGATGGCGGCTGGCGTATTCCAGCTCGCGGCGCTGCGCCAATCCATCGGGATAGAAGTTCTTGCGCCAGGGCGCGTAGTTCCAGCCGCCGATGCCGACGCGGATGCGTTCGGCGCGGGGCGTGGCGCTGCTGAAGAGATCGTCCATCGGCGTGGTCGCTGGGGTGGCGTGGCGGGCGATGATGCCATGGGCACGCGTGAATCTGCGGTCGTGACTTCAGGCACGCGCCGCCTGTCGCGGCGAGGCGTATCCAGGCGCATCGCCATTCCCGGCATCGATGAGCCCCGCCATGAAACCGCTCGCTTACGCCTTGCTGTCGTTGGGTCTGGCCATGGCGGCCAATGCCTTCGCCGATACATTGGCGCCGGCGCCGGAGATCTTTGCGCCGGGCGTGGTCTCCGGTCCTGCCAACGAGGATTCCGCGGCGTTCTCGCCGGACGGTCATACCGTGTTCTTCGACCGCATCAGCTGGCCGAATGCGGTGATCCTGGAATCGCACAAGATCGGCCACGCCTGGTCGGAGCCGAAGATCGCGCCGTTCTCCGGGCAATGGCTGGACCACGATCCGGCGATGGCGCCGGACGGTTCCTTTATCGTGTTCACCTCCAACCGTCCCGACACGCCCGGCGGCAAGGCGCTGGACGGCGTGATGGCCAACGGCAAGGTGCTGCATGCGGCGGGCGGGCATCTGTGGCGCGTCGAGCGCAAGGGCGATGGCTGGGGCGAGCCGGTGCGGCTGCCGGATGCCGTCAATACCAGCACGCGCACCTATGCGCCGAGCGTGGCCGCCGACGGCAGCGTGTATTTCCAGCGTCCCGGTGACGACGACGATTTTCGCCTGTACCGCTCGCAATACCGCAACGGCGCCTACGAGGCGCCAGAGCTGGTCGTGCTGGGCGATGCCGCCGCGCATAAGCTCGACCCGGCTATCGCGCCGGACGAATCGTTTATCGTGTTCGACGCGGACTACGCGGGGAAGGGCAAGTCCGACCGCTTGTATATCGCCTTCCGCGAAGGCAACGGCTGGAGCGCGCCGGTGGACCTGGGCGACAGCATCAATGTCGGCGATCCCTGGGGCGCACACCTGGGGCCGGACGGCCGCACGCTGTACTTCAGCAGCCATCGCGCGGAGAAGGTGAGCTATCCGCGCACCCGCGAGCAGGCCGAGAAGGACCTGGAACGGATGCAGGCCTGGGACAACGCCGGCGAGAACATCTGGTCGGTATCGCTGGCTCCATGGCTCGACGCCCGCGGCAAGCCCGCGCACGGCTGAGGCGGCGGACGGGGCCGGGCTCCGTGACTTCCCGCGCTGGCGTCGGCAGGGCTTTGCCGCGATAGTTGGCCGCTTTCGCCAAGCTGGAGCCGACGATGTCCCCACGAGTCCTGTCCACGCGCCTGGTCTGCTGCGCCGCGCTGCTGGTCTTCGCTGCCGCCCCGGTATGGGCGCAGCCGCCGCTGCCCGATACCGCGCCGGCCGCCGCCGCCAGCGCCGCCTTGCCTGCGCAGCTGCAGGACTTCACCGCCTATGTCGACAGCGCGCGCAAGCAGTTCGAGGTGCCCGGCATCGCGGTGGCCATCGTCAAGGACGGCAAGGTGGTGCTGGAGCAGGGCTTCGGCGAGAAAGAAGTGGGCAAGCCGGGTGCGGTCGATGCGCACACGCTGTTCGCCATTGCCTCGAACACCAAGGCGTTCACCGCGGCGGCGCTGCAGATCCTGGCCGAGCGCGGCAAGCTGAAGATGGACGATCGCGTGATCGACCATCTGCCGTGGTTCCAGATGTCCGACCCGTATGTCACGCGCGAGATGCGCATCCGCGACCTGCTGGCGCACCGCAGCGGCTTAGGCCTCGGCGCGGGCGACCTGCTGTACTGGCCGCCGACCAAGTACAGCACCAAGGAAGTAGTGCAGCGCCTGCGCGACGTGCCCTTGGCTACCAGCTTCCGCAGCGCCTACGCCTACGACAACATCCTGTTCGCGGTGGCGACCCTGGTGATCGAGGAAACCTCGGGCCAGAGCTACGCCGACTTTATCCGCGACAACCTGTTCAAGCCGGTGGGCATGGACGAATCGCTGGTCGACATGACCTATCTCAAGCCGGGCATGGACGTGGCCATGGGCCACGCCAAGTTCGACTTCAAGGATCTGAAGCCGGTGCCGCCGATGGCCTGGGTCAACAATCCCGGCGCGGGCGGCATCTATGCCAGCGTGCATGACCTGGCCAAGTGGATGAATGCCCAGCTTGCCGGCGGCGCGCTGCCGGACGGCAAGTCGCGCCTGTTCAAGGAAGACAGCCAGAAGCAGATGTGGTCGATGCTGACGCCGATGCGTATCGGCGAGCCGCCGGTGCCGGAACTGGCGGCGGTCAAGCCGAACTTCGCCGGTTATGGCGAAGGCTGGTTTCTGACTGACTATCGTGGACAGCGCCTGGTGTGGCACACCGGCGGCTGGCCGGGCATGGTTTCGCGCCTGACCCTGGTGCCGGAGCTGAAGCTCGGCGTGGTGGTGCTGACCAATCAGGAATCCGGCGCCGCCTTCAATGCCGTCACCTATCGCGTGCTCGACGCTTACCTGGGCCGCGACAAGACCGATTGGGTCGCCGCCTACGCCGCGGCGGTGAAGAAGTCGGAAGACAAGGCCGACGACAGCTGGAAGAAGCACGAAGCCGAGCGCGACAAGAACAGCAAGCCCTCGTTGCCGATGGCGAAGTACGCCGGCACTTATCGCGACCGCTGGTACGGCGATGTGGTGGTGGCGCAGGAAGGCGGCAAGCTGCGCCTGCGCTTCAGCAAGACGCCGCAGCTGGTCGGCACCGTGACGCCGTGGCAGCACGACAGCTTCGTGGTGCGCTGGGACGATCGCTCGCTCAATGCCGATGCGTTCATCAGCTTTACGCTCGACGCGGACGGCACGATCCGCGAGGCGCGCATGCAGCCGATCTCGCCGCTCACCGATTTCAGCTTCGACTTCCAGGACCTGCGCCTGGCGCCGGTGAAGAACGACAAAGAAGATTGAACCCACGGGCGGCGCAGGGGAGCCGGCGCCGCCGTTTTCGCTATCCGGTTTTTCCAGGGAGAACGCCATGCTGCTTCGCCGTCCCGTCGCCGCCGCGCTGCTGGGCCTTGCGCTCATCGGCAGCGCGCAGGCCCGCAACGATGCGCCGAGCGCGCATCACTATGTCCAGGTGCAGCTGGGCGGCGCGCAGAAAGCGTCCGCCGGCGGCCGCCTGCTGTTGTTCGTCACCAGCGCCGCGGCGGCCAAGGCCGAGGCGAAGGACGGCAAGGTCGAGGAAGTCGACGTCAATCCGCTGCAGCCGAACCAGACCCTGGTGGCCGCGCGCGAAGTCACGCGCCTCGCGCCGGGCGAGTCAGTCAGCCTCGATGCGGACGACATCGCCTTCCCCGGGCCGCTGGCGCTATTGCCGCCCGGCGACTATCTGGTGCAGGCGGTGCTCGACGCCAACCACAACTACAACTACAGCGGCCGCGGTGCCGGCGATATCGTCAGCGACGTAACACCGGTACATCTGCCCGCGGCGGCGCTGCCCGCGCTGCAGTTGACCAAGACGCTGCCGGCACGCGAAGCGTGGACCTTGCCGCCGTCCGCGCCGAAGGAATTGCGCGACGCCGTGCCCGCCGCGCGCGAACATGCGCATGCGATCGATTTCGTCAGCCCCGCGCTGTCGGCGTTCTGGGGCCGGCCCATCCATATGCGCGGCTGGGTGCTGCTGCCGGCGGACTACGACAGCAAGAAGGGCGAGCACTATCCGGTGGTGTATTACACCCACGGTTTCGGCGGCGGCGGTGATCGCCTCTACGGCCCGATCCTGACCAGTTACGTGGCGACCAGCAAAGGCGAGATGCCGCCGATGATCTGGGTCTTCCTCGACGAGTCCAGCGCCACCGGCACGCACGAGTTCGCCGATTCGGTGAACAACGGTCCGTGGGGCAAGGCGCTCACCGAGGAACTGATTCCCTCGCTGGAAAAGCAGTACCGCATGGACGGCAAGGCGCAGGGGCGTTTCCTCAATGGCCATTCCTCCGGCGGCTGGGCCACGCTGTGGTTGCAGACGCGCTATCCGAAGGTGTTCGGCGGTACCTGGTCGACTTCGCCGGATCCCAGCGATTTCCACGACTTCACCGGCGTCGATCTGTACCGCGCCGATGCCAATGCGTTCCGCAAGCCGGACGGTTCGGCCAATCCGCTGATCCGCGACAAGGGCAAGGTGCTGGCGACGTTCGAGCAGTACGCCAAGCTGGAACGCGTGCTCGGCGAATACGGCGGCCAGCTCGCCTCGTTCGACTGGGTGTTCTCGCCGCGCGGCGCCGATGGCAGGCCGCAGCCGATGTTCGATCGCGATACCGGCGCCGTCGATCCGGCGGTGGCGGCGTACTGGGTCGAGCACTACGACATCGCGCATCGCCTGCAGCAGGAATGGCCGAAGCTGAAGCCGGACCTCGACGGCAAGATCCACCTGATCGTGGGCACCGCCGATACGTTCTATCTCGACGGCGCGGCGCATCGCTTCAAGGGCGTGCTCGACGAATTGCATGCGAAGGCCGAGGTGCGTTTTATCCCGGATCGCACGCATTTCGATCTGTACGTGGAAGGCGATGATCGCTGGGCGCTGCTCAAGCAGATCACCTGGGAGATGTATGGCGTGGCCCGTCCCGGTTCCAAGCTGAAGCCGCCGGCGAAGTAAGCACCCGCCAGGTGGCGAAGGATCGGCGCAAGCCCCGCGCAAAAGCTTGCGAAACAGCACGATGAATGATGAACGCGCCATGCCGCCACGGATGGCGCGTTGTTTTTTTTGATGCATAGTCGCGCCGCGTGCGCCGGTCGGCGCATGTGCTTCGCGGCGATCTAGGGGCATCGGGCGGCACCGCGGCGAAGCAACGGAAGTTCATACGCGCTGGAGGGAGTGAAGATGAAATCGTTCGTTTCGATCGCAGTGATGGCGGCCTGCCTGTTGGCCGGTCCGGCGGTGTTCGCGCAGCAGGCATCGGCGCCGGCCGGTTCCACCGGGCAGTGCAAGGACGGCAGCTATACCGACCACGCCACCAAGAAGGGTGCCTGCTCCGGCCATAAGGGTGTGAAGGAGTGGTATGCCGCGGCTGCCGCGGCCGCCGCCGCCGCACCGGCTGCTGCACCTGCCGCCGCACCGACGCCTGCCGCCGCCGCGCCCGCTCCGCAGGCGGCACCTGCCGCTGCGCCGGCGCCCACCGCCGCGGCTGCGCCGAAGAAGCCGATGCCGATGCCGCCTTCGCCCAATTCCACCCCGGCGCCGGGCGGTGGTCCGGGCATGGTGTGGGTGAATTCGAGCAGCAAGGTCTATCACTGCCCGAGCGACAAGTGGTACGGCAAGACCAAGCAGGGCTCGTATATGAGCGAAGCCGACGCCAAGGCCAAGGGTTATCACGGCGATCACGGCAAGAGCTGCTCGTAAGCATTGTTTCGCGGCAAACGAAAAGGGCTGGCGGAAACGCCAGCCCTTTTTGCGTTTGCTGCAGGTCACATGTGCTTCCAAGGCCGTCATCCCGGCGTAGGCCGGGATCCAGTAACGACCACCTTAAATCGTGCCGTGCTTACATCCGAATTTATTGCTGACAACGCCGCGTCATTACCACACGGTGTCGCCACTGGATCCCGGCCTGCGCCGGGATGACGATCAAGAACCGCCCGCTACAATGCTTTTCTCTGCTTACTTGCCCGACACCACCGGCAGGCTGATCGCGCTCAGCGTGCCCGGCGCATGCCACACGCGCTGCGTGGCCTTGCGGTAATCGCCGGGCCTGGCGTCGAAGATGTTCGGCACGAAGGTCTGCGGATTGCGGTCGTACAGCGGGAACAGCGTGGACTGCACCTGCACCATGATGCGGTGGCCGGGCTGGAACACATGGTTCACCGTCGGCAGGCCGAAGCTGTACAGCAATGGCTGGTCCGCGGCGATCGCCTGCGGATGTTCGAAACTGGTGCGGTAGCGGCCGCGGAAGATATCCAGCGAGATCGGCAGCTCGTAGCCGCCCATATCGGGATCGGAAGCCACCGTATCCGGATACACGTCGATCAGCTTCACCGCCCAGTCGCTGTCGGTGCCGCTGGTGGATGCATACAGGTTCACCTGCGGCGCGCCGCCCACATGCAGCGGCGCCTTCAGCGGTTCGCTGACGTAGGTGAGCACGTCCGGACGGCCGTCGACGAAGCGCTGGTCCGTGACCAGCCAGCGCGTCCACGCATCGTGGTCGGCGAAGTGCACCGGGCGCGGCAGATACGGCACCGGCTTGGCCGGATCGGAGACGTATTCGTCGTACTTCGACGCGCTGTCGGCTGGCGCATCGAACGACAGCTTGCCATCGGCCTCCAGATACAACGCCTTCGGCTTGCTGGCGCAGCCGTTGTCGCAGCTCAGCGGCCACGACTTGAAGCGGTCCCAATGGTTCTCGCCGGTGTTGTAGATCAGCACCGGCGGCGTGTTCGCCTTCGGCGCGCCATCCACCAGGTATTGGTCGAAGAAGGGCTTGAGCACATCGCGGCGGAACTGCAGCGCGGTGTCGCCATCCCACTTCAGCGGGCCGAGCGAGGTGCCGTCGTAGTTCACCTGGCTGTGGCGCCACGGGCCCATCACCAGGTAGTTCTTGTCGTTGCCCTTGTCCTTGGGCTCGGTCGCCTCGTAGCTGTGGATCGCGCCCCACATGTCTTCCTGGTCCCACAGGCCCTGCAGCCACATGGTGGGCACCTTCAGCGGCTGCTGCGCCATGATCTTGTCCAGCGCCTGGCCCTGCCAGAAGCCGTCGTAGGCGGGGTGCTCGTCGAGCTTTTTCCAGAACGGCAACTGCTCGAAGCCGTTGGCGCGCGCGTAGTCGCCGGCGGAACCGGCCTCGAGGAAGTTGCTGTAGTCGTCGTAGCCGTCGCGCGGCGCGGAGGAGCCCTTGCCCTTCTGCGCGGTCTGGCCGCGGATATAGTCGAAGTTGGTCTGGCGCCAGGCGCCGTAATGGAACCAGTCGTCGCCCATCCAGCCGTCCACCATCGGGCTTTCCGGCGCGGCCACCTTCAGCGCGGGATGCGGATTGATCAGCGCCATCACCACGGTGAAGCCTTCGTAGGAGGAGCCGAGCATGCCGACCTTGCCATTGGATTCGGGCAGATTCTTCACCAGCCAGTCGATGGTGTCGTAGGCGTCGGTGGAGTGGTCGACCTCGCTGGAATTGAGCGGGCCGCGCAGCGGACGCGTCATCACGTATTCGCCTTCGGAACCGTACTTGCCGCGCACGTCCTGGAACACGCGGATATAGCCACCGCGCACGAAGACCTCGTCGCCCTGCGGCAGCTCGGCCAGCATGTTCGACGATTCCAGGCGCGCGGCGCGGCCGCTGGCGTTGTACGGCGTGCGCGTGAGCAGGATCGGCGCATGCTTGGCGCCCTTGGGAATCACGATCACGGTGTGCAGCTTCACGCCGTCGCGCATCGGGATCATCACGTCGCGCTTGATGTAGTCGAAGCCGGCGGTGGGCGAGTCGAACTTGGCGGGGATATCCGGTGTAAGCGGCGCGGTCTGCGCCTGGGCCAGGCTGGCGCCGAGAACCGCGGCGAGCGCGGCGGCGAGGAAAGCGGGACGACTGATCGACATGAGACCTCCAGGCAGGGCCGCAGGGCGGTCCATCGCGGGCGGCGTGAAGGGGACGGAAGAATGAACGCCGACTTTACGGGCATCGCCGGATGGTGCCCACCATGACTTCTTGCCTACGTCGTGCCTGCGCCTTGCCTGCCTTTGCGGGGCTGGTGCCTTATGCGCAGGATCGGAACCGCGGGGCAGGGGACGCTGCCCTGATGCTGCGATCACTATCTCGAGGAGCGCCGGCATGAAAGACCAGACCCGCAACCGCTACGTGCAAGGCATCGACCGCGCGGTCGCGCTGCTGCAGCGCGCCGTCGACAGCGGCGCCGAGCTGCCCGACCCGGGTCAGCTCGCCGAGGCGGCGCATCTGTCGGCCTTCCATTTCCATCGCGTGTACCGCGCGCTGACCGGTGAAACGCCCGGCGGCACCGTGTTGCGCCTGCGTCTGCTGCGCGCGCTGAAGCTGCTGGCCGATCCGGCGCAGCCGGTTACCGATGCGGCGCTGGCCGTCGGTTACGAAACACCGCAGGCGTTCGCGCGCGCCTTCCGCCAGGCCTATGGGGCCTCGCCGAGCGAGCTGCGCGCGCAGCCGCAGCGGGTGGCGCAGGCGATCGAGCAATCCAGCCGCGCGCCGATGTGCGAGCGCGGCACGCAGGCGGAGCTGCGCGTGGAGGTGATTTCCATGGAGCCGTTCCAGGTGATCGCCGTGCGTCACCGCGGCGAGTTCCATGGATTGAACCTGGTCTATCTGCGGCTGTTCGAATGGGCCGCCACGCAAGGGCTGGTGGAGCACGTCAGCGGTGTCTACGGCGTGCCGCGCGGCGATCATCGCGATGCGCCGCCGGAAAGTGTCGCCTTCGACTGCGCGGTCGCATTCGATCGGCCGGCGGTGCCGGGCGAGGGGCTGATCGCCGAACAGCTTGGCGGCGGCGCGTGGGCGCGATTCCGCCATGTCGGCAGCTTCGATCTGCTGGACGAGGTCACCGACGACCTGCTGGCGCACTGGCTCGCCGACAGCGGCCGCGAGCTGCGCGACCTGCCGTTGTTCCACCATTACCTGGATGACCCCGAGCAGACGCCCGAGTCACTGCTGCGCACGGATATCTATCTGCCGCTGGCGTAGTGCTTCAGCCTGCAGGCGTCGCCGGCGGCGTGGTGAACAGCGCATCGGCGCCCGCTTTCGAATCCGACGGCGGGCGGTGCAGCATCATGTCCTGCGGCGTCGACATCGGCAGCTGCGCCGCCGCCAGCCGCTCGAGCATCTCGAACAGCAGGTCGCTCTTTACCGCGGCGACTTCGCGCGGGCTGCCGACGTAGGCGGTGCAGACGAAGATCAGCGAGCCGCCGTCCACGGTGTCCAGCTGCACACTGGGCTTGGGTGTTTCCAGCGTCGATGGGTGTTCGCCCATCACGCCCAGCAGCACCTTGCGCGCCTTGCCGGCATCGGTGCTAAGCGGCAGCGGCAGGCGGATCTGCACGCGGCCGAGCGCGCCGGCCTGGGTCACGTTGCGCACGTTCTGGGTGATCAGCTGCGAGTTCGGCACGATCACGGTGGAGCGGTCGCCCTGCTGGATCTCGGTGGCGCGCACATTGATGCGCTTGATATCGCCTTCCACGCCCGCGCCGGGCAGGCTGACCCAGTCGCCCACTTTCACCGGACGCTCCGCCAGCAGGATCAGGCCGGAGATGAAGTTCTGCACGATCGCCTGCAGGCCGAAGCCGATGCCCACCGACAACGCGGACGCGACCCAGGTGATGCTCTGCAGATCTACCTTGAGCGCACCCAGCACCAGCACGAACACCAGCACGCCGCAGACATAGCCGAGCAGGGTGATGATGGACATCTGCATGCCCGGCTCGAGCGCGGTCTTCGGCAGCAGCTGCTGCGACAGCCAGCGCTTGATCAGCCGTATCGCCGCCACGCCGGCCACCAGTACGGCCAGCGCCCGGAAGATATTGCCCGGCACGATCGACAAGGTGCCGATGGTGCGTCCGGCGAACAGCTGGCTGCCGCGGTCGAACAATTCCTCGGGGCCGGCGTTGTAGGGCGACAGCAGCGATGAGATCGCCAGCAGCAGGAGCAGGGCGCGGCTCACGCCGGACAGCACCACCGCGGCCTGTTCCATCCGCACGGGCGACACGCCGAAGGATTCGTGGATGCGCGTGCCGGTGCGCGAATCCGGCGAGAGCAGGCTTTCGAATACGTCGTTGAGCAGATGCATCAGCAGATACACCGTGCCGACGATCACGCCGCCGCGCAGCATCTGGCGCGACTCGAAGAAGGCGAACGCGATATAGCCGGTGAGCAGGCCCAGGAATACCGTGACGACGCCGGCGAACGCCAATGCCACCAGCACGCCCACCCACAGCGGCCGCCTGCCCGGCGCGGTGCCGGCGGCGAGCAGGGCGCGGCGCGCGCGGCTCATGCGCACCAGCGCGGCCGTGATCAGGCCGGCCACCAGCAGCGAAAGCAGGCCGTTGACCGCCACCGTGGCCGACAGCGAGGCGGAGATCTGCGCGGTGACGCGCTCGGCCAGCCCGATCAGCAGGGTGCACCAGGCCAGCAGCGGCGGGAACGGACGCAGGCGCCGCGCGAGGTCGTCGCTGAGCGCCGGCACGCGCCACGACGGACGGCCCGCGCTGAGCAGCGCGCGGCCCAGGCCCGCGATATAGGCGCCGACCCAGGCCAGGATCACCAGCGAGGCGGCGAGTCCGCCGACCTCCTCGCCCAGCGTGTCGTTCCAGTCCAGCGCCAGGTACAGCAGATAGGCGGCGAAGCCGAAGGTCAGTGTGGTGCCCAGGGTGATGAACAGCGCCAGCGCGCTGCGCCGCAGATGGCCGGCAGGCATGCGGTCGGTGGTGAGGCGCAGCAGCGCCTGTTCCAGCAGGCGGCGGCCTACCGCGAACAAGGCGATGGCGGCGATGGTGCAGATAAAGAACGGCGTGCGGTTGCCCGGCTGCCACGCCTTGCTCACCGCGGTCCAGGTATCGCGGCCGAGTTCGGCGAAGCCTGCGCGGTCGTCCGGGGCGTTGCGCGACAGGGATGACCAGAAGGCGAGGCTCAGCGGAGACGAGGTGCGCTGGCTCAGCCGCGCCTCGAACAGCTGGCGCCGCAGGCCGGCGATCTGGCCGGCGAGCTGCGCGCTCTCCAGGCTGACCGTCTTGGCCTGCTTGGTCTGCGCGTCCAGATCGGCCTTGTTCTTGCCGAGCTGCCTGCGCTGGTTGGCTACTTCCGGCGGCTCGGCGGGCTGGCCTTTTTCGGGGGCGGGCCCGAGCACGTCGAGCTTGGCCTTGAGCGCATCGGCTTGCGGCGACAGCGAGGTGACCAGCTGGTCCGCCTGCTGCTGCAGTGCCTGAGCCCGCGAGCGCAGGTCCTGCAGGGCGGTGTCGCCGAGCTTGTCGGTGTCCGCCACTGCCTGGCGCAGCTCGCCGAGCTGGCTGTTGAGCTGGTCCACGGTGACCGGCGCGGCAGCGGCCGCGGCGTCGTCGGGAGCGTCCTGGGCCAGGGCCAGGGAGCTGCCGCCGGCGGCGAGCGAGAGGATCAGCGCGATGCGCAACAGGATGGACATGCGGGCATGATCCGGACGCGTGGGTGCACGGTCAATCAAGCTTGCACCTTTTCTTTGACGGCTTGTTCAGTGCCGCGGCGTCAGGCTTCCCTGATGGACTGGATGACGACGGTAGCCGAGGCAGTACCGGTGTGGGATGGCGACGTGGCCAAGGCGCGCGCCTTGCAGAGCGCGCTGGCGGGGCGGGTGAGCCTGGTCGAGGATTTTCCGGAGCCGGCGCGTATCGCCGGCGTGGATGTGGGATTCGAGGAGGACGGGGCGATTACCCGCGCCGCGGCCGTGCTGCTCGATGCGCGCAGCCTGCATCCGCTGGCGAACGTGGTGGCGCGCCTGCCGACGCGGATGCCTTATATCCCGGGTCTGCTGTCGTTCCGCGAGCTGCCGGCGGTGCTGGAGGCGCTGGCGGGTCTGCCGGAGCAGCCGGGGCTGGTGTTTGTCGACGGGCAGGGCATCGCGCATCCGCGTGGCTTGGGGATTGCCGCGCATCTGGGGGTGGTGACCGGGCTGCCGACGATCGGCGTGGCGAAGACGATCCTGGTCGGCACGCATGAGCCTCTGGGCGAGAAGCGCGGCGACAGCGTGCCGTTGATGTTCAAGGGGCGCGTGGTGGGCACGGTGTTGCGCAGCAAGGAGCGGGTACGGCCGCTGATCGTGTCGCCGGGGCATCGGGTGAGCATGGAGAGTGCTGCGCGGCGGGTGCTGGCGGGGTGCACCAAATATCGGTTGCCGGAGGCGACGCGATGGGCAGATAAGTTGGCGTCGCGCCGTTAGCTCCCTCTCCCCTCCAGGCGACCTGGGAACGAAGAGGTTTCATGACGTATTTTGAGCATGTTCCCGCCGAAACCTCGCCGGCGTAGTCCCCATGTAATGCCGGAACGCCTTGCCGAACGCCGCTTCCGATTGATAGCCGACGTCTTGCCCGATATCTCCCGTACGCCTGCGCGTACGCAGCAATAAATCCCCCGCGATCTGCATGCGCAACCGTGCCAGGCACTCCCCCGGCGTCATCCCCGCGCGCTCGCCGAAGTGGCGCGCAAAGCTGGCGCGGGACATCGCCGCCACGCGGCCAAGCTCCTCCAGCGTCCAGGCCCGCGCAGGCTCCGCCAGCATCGCCTGCACGGCGCTGCCGAGGCGGGCGTCGGCGAGCAGCGGCAGCAGTCCGTGCACATCCCCGGTGGCATACGCACGCAGCGCCAGCGCAAACAGAGCATGGGTCAGCGCGGTGACCACCGCCAGCGCGCCGGGCTGACGCTGGCCGGCTTCGTGGCGCATCAGTGCGACCAGGGCCTGCAGCGCTTCCATGCCGGCGGCGTCGCGCAGCGAGACCTTCAGCGTGGCGGGCAGGGTGGACAGCAGCAGGCTGGCCGAGGCGGGGGCGTAGCGGAAACGGCCGCACAGCAGATCGAGTTCGGGCGGACCGTCGGCATTACGGCGCAGCGGCAGCAGGCCGTCGTGCTCTTCGCGCACGGGGGCGAGGCGGCGCTGGCCGCCGAGATCGCGGACCAGATGGGGCGCGCCGTGCGGAAAGATCACCAGGTCGCCGGCTTCCAGCACCAGCGCGGCTTCGCCGGCCGGTTCGACCGAGCAGCCGCCGTCCAGCACCAGATGGAACAGCGCTTCGCCGCGCGGCGCTTCGGCGTGGTCGACGGCGAAGCCGCCGGCGAACTGGCAGCGCACATCCAGGTTGCCTTGCAATTGCGCGAGCTGGATCAGACGGCTGAGGGCGTCCATGAGACGTTCGCGCCAACAATGGAGTCGCGCGAGTATTCAGCGGAGCGGCGGGCGGCGCAACACTGCGCAGCACGGCGGGCCAGCAGCCCGCCCTTCCAACCACTTTGAGGAGAACCGCCATGCTCGACTGGGTCCAATACCGCAACGAACTGCTCGGCCGCATCGGCGAGATCGGCAAGCTCAGCCCCGGCACCGTCGCCGGCTACCAGGCGCTCAGCAATGCGGGCGAAAAGACCGGCCATCTGGATGCCAAGACGCGCGAGCTGATTGCGCTCGCGGTGGCGGTGACCACCCGCTGCGACGGCTGTATCACCGTGCACTCCGCCGCGGCGCTGAAGCAGGGCGCCAGCCACGAAGAGATCGCCGAGGCGCTGGGTGTCGCCGTCGCGTTGAATGCAGGTGCCGCGCTGGTGTATTCGGCCCGCGTGCTGGATGCGGTCGACGCGCACGAGAAGGCTTGAAGCAAGCATCCGGCCGCCGGTTTTCTGCGCGGCCGGATTCCGCGTGAGATTCCATAGAGAGACGAAGATGCAAGCGAAGGATGCGACTCCGGTGCGCGGCCTGGCCGTGCCATGGCCGGTGAGTTTGTTCGCCAGCGTGATGGGACTGGCTGGTTTGTCGTTGGCCTGGCGCCTGGCGGCGCGCAGCGGTGCGCCGGAGTGGATCGGCGGTGTCCTCGCCGTGCTGGCCTGGGTGGCGTTCCTGATCGTGCTGGGCGTGCAGATCCGGCGCGCATGGAGCGATCGCGCGGCTTGGCTGGCGGAGCTGCGCCAGCCGGCCAGCGCGCCCTTCCTGGGCACGTTCTGGATCAGCCTCCTGCTGCTGCCGATGCTGTTGCCGGTGGGGCTGCCCGCGCGCGTGATGTGGCTGGCCGGCGCCGCTGGCATGGTGGTATGCGCGTGGAGAAATTTTCTGCAGTGGACCGCCGGCGCGCTGGAGGAAGGGCAGGTGAGCGCGGCCTGGCTGATTCCGGTGGTGGGGCTGCTGGATATTCCGCTGGCCTTTCCCATGCTCGGCTGGCCCGCCTTGCGCGAGCTGATGCTGTTCGCGGTGGCGGCGGGGTTCGTTTTGGGCACGCCGGTATTCGCGCTGGTGTTCGGGCGGCTGGTGTCGCGCTCGCCGGCGGCGCAGCCGACGCTGCTGATCCTGCTGGCGCCGTTCGCGGTGGGTTTCTCCGCGTATGTGGCGATGGCCGGCGAGGTGGATGCGATCGCGCGGGCGCTGTTCTATCTGGACCTGTTCCTGCTGGCGGTGCTGCTGCCGCGCGTCTACGCGATGCTGCGCGGACAGCCGTTCCGCCTGAACTGGTGGGCGCTGGGTTTTCCGCTGTCGGCGAGCGCGGTGGCGGCACAGCGTTATGCGCTGGCGATGCCGACGATGTTCAGCCGCGCGATCGCCCTGGCGCTGCTGGTGCTGGCGACCGGGGTGATCGGCATGCTGGCCTGGCGCAGCCTGCATGGGCTGGCGCGAGGCGAGGTCATGGTGCCGGTGGCGGCGCGCTGACCGCGTTCAGCGCGTCGTGGCGGCAGCCGGTCGGTAATTGCCGGACAAGGTGGCCCCGCCGCGGCAGAAGGCGGCCAGCGAAAAGCGGTCGTCTTCCTGTTCGCTCAGCACGTCGACGCTGCCGCCGTGCGATGGGCGCACGGTGAGCACGGCGCCGCTCTTCCAGTCCTGCAGCGAGGCGAGCAGGCGATCGTCCACACGCATCGCCGCGGCGCTGAAAGCGCAGCCGCCGGGGCCGGCGTCCTCGATATCCAGCCAGTAGCCGTCGCCGCGGCGCGCGACATCCAGCTGCTGGGTGCCATGCAGGTAGCGGCCTTCGAGCGTCGGTGGCGGCTGAGTGGCCATGGAAGGCGCCGGTACCGGTGCGGGATCGCAGCCGGCCAGGGCCAGCGCCAGCGCGCAGGCGAGAACAGGGTGCGGATGGCGCGGCGCGGATCGCATCGGCGCACGGTAGCGCAAGCCCGGCGGCGCGCAAAACCGCCGCGCCGCGTAAAATGCCGCCGTTTCCGCTTTCGAAAGGCCGGCCGGTGAATGCTGCCGCACTGTCCTCCGCGCATGTCGCGCTGGAGGCCCTGTTCGTTCCCATCGCCACGGGGCAGTTGCGCCTGCCGCAGGATGGGCGCGTGCTGTTCCTCAACGCACGCGATGGTTTGCGCCTGCGCGAGATGGCGCAGCCGGGCTGGATCTGCGCGCAGAGCTTCAAGCCGTTCGCGGCCGAGCTTGAACGCAGCGGCTTGCGCGTGAGCGAACCTGCGGCCGATGAAGCTTTCCCGCTGGTGCTGGTGCTGCCGCCGCGGCAGCGCGATGAAGCACGCGCGTTGTTTGCGCGCGCCGTGCGGCATGCCGCGCCCGGCGGCATCGTGCTGGCGTGCATGGCCAATGCCGGCGGCGCGCGTTCCGGCGAGGCGGATCTGGCCCAGCTCGCCGGTCCGGTCGCGCAGCTGTCCAAGCATAAATGCCGCGTGTTCTGGAGCGCGCCGCGCGGGGAACGCGTGAATGCCGCGCTGCTCGACGAGTGGGCTGCCTTCGATAAGCCGCGGCAGAACCCCGCGGGCTACTGGAGCCGTCCCGGCCTGTTCGCCTGGGATCGCGTGGACGTGGCTTCGGCCTTGCTGGCCGCGCATCTGCCCGGCGACCTGCGCGGGCGCGTGGCGGATCTCGGCGCCGGCTACGGCTATCTCTCCGCGCAGGTGCTGGCGCGCTGCCCGCAGGTGGAGGCGATCGATCTCTACGAAGCGGAAGCGCGCGCGCTGGAGCCGGCACGCTTGAATATGGACGCTGCAGTGAAAGAGAGCGGCCACGCCGTACGCACCGAGGTGCGCTGGCACGGCGTCGCCGCGGGCTTGCCGCAGCGCTACGACGCCATCGTCAGCAATCCGCCGTTCCATCAGCAGGGACGCGAAGACCTGCCGGAACTGGGCCGCGCGTTTATCGCCGCGGCTGCCGCGGCGTTGTTGCCGCACGGAAGTTTCTGGATGGTCGCCAACCGGCATCTGCCGTACGAAGCCACGCTGGCGGAGCGCTTCAAGGAAGTGCGCACGGTAGTCGCGCAAGAGGGTTTCAAAGTGATCGAAGCACGGGGCGTGGGCGCATGAAACTGGTCAAGCTGATCGCCAACCTGGGCTATGGCAGCCGCAAGGATGTGGCCTGGATGTTCCGCGAGGGCCGCATCACCGATGCGCAGGGCGAGGTGCTTTACGCCGACGACAAGGTGGAGCACGAACAGATTCATGTCGACGGCGAACCGCTCGATCCGCCGCCGGGCCTGGCGCTGATCATGCACAAGCCGGTCGGCTATACCTGCTCGCGCAAGGATCCTGGCCGGGTGGTGTTCGACCTGCTGCCGCCGCGCTACCGCATGCGCGATCCGGCGCTGTCCACGGTCGGCCGATTGGATCGCGATACCTCCGGCCTGCTGCTGTTCACCGACGACGGCGCGCTGCTGCACCGGATCATTTCGCCGCGCGCGCAGGTGGCCAAGGTGTACGAAGCGGAGCTGGCCAGCGACCTGCGCGGCGACGAGGCCGCGCTGTTCGCCAGCGGCACGATGCTGCTGGAAGCGGAACAGGAGCCGCTGGAGCCGGCGCAACTGGAGGTGCTGGGGCCGCGCCGGGCGCGCCTGGCCATTACCGAAGGGCGCTACCACCAGGTGCGGCGGATGTTCGCCGCGGTGGGCAATCATGTGGAGGCGCTGCATCGCGCCTCGGTCGGCGGACTCGTGCTGGAGGCGGGGCTGGAGCCCGGCGCCTGGCGCATGCTTGCGCCGGACGAGGTCAATACGATCTTCGGGTAAGCCTTAAGACTCTGCGGACATCGAAAGAACTTGCTGGCGTGCCCGGGCCAGTTCGTCCTCGCGGCGCGAGCGTGCGCCGGGTTGCCAGGAAACCAGATGGAACTCCGAAGCCGTCTTGTTCCTGGTCTTCGCATCCTGGCCCGCTTTCGCGGCGATCATCCCTGCGATCCGCTGGATGCCGCGTCCGAACGCGGAACCCGTCAATGACATCTGCATGGTCTGGAATCCCCCCAAGGGCCGCCTTCTGTGCGGCCGTGAACGCATAGTAAACGCATTGTAGCTATGTGTGTGAACTGTGAAATCCATTAGGTCGAAGGTAACGCTTCCGTCGGATTTGCCTCTTGCAAAGTCCATACCGACGACTTGCGGTGAGTCTTGCGTTCGTCTTGCATTGCCGCATATGGAATGAACGTTCAGGCCGATTTCCCGCCATGCAAAAACTCCGTTTCGACAATGCTTTCCTGCGCGAACTTCCTGCGGATCCGGCGCAAGGTGCTGCGGTGCGTCAGGTCGCGGCCGCCTATTCGCGGGTCGAGCCGACGCCGGTGGCGGCGCCGAAGCTGATCGCCTGGTCGGCGGAGATGGCCGCCGAGCTGGGGCTCGCCGAAAAGGATCTGGCCCGTCCCGAGTTCGCCCGCGTCTTCGCCGGCAATGCGCTGATGCCGGGCATGGAGCCCTGGGCGGCGAACTACGGCGGACATCAGTTCGGCGTCTGGGCCGGGCAGCTCGGCGACGGGCGCGCCATCTCGCTGGGCGAGCTGGTGGACGAGCAGGGGCGGCGCCAGGAACTGCAGTTGAAGGGCGCCGGACCTACGCCGTATTCGCGCGGTGCGGATGGCCGCGCGGTGCTGCGCTCATCGGTCCGCGAATTCCTCTGCAGCGAGGCGATGCATCATCTTGGCGTGCCGACCACGCGCGCCTTGAGCCTGGTGCTCACCGGCGACCAGGTGGTGCGCGACATGTTCTACGACGGCCATCCGCGCGAGGAGTCCGGCGCGATCGTGTGCCGCGTGGCGCCGTCGTTTCTCCGTTTCGGCAACTTCGAATTGCCGGCGTCGCGCGGCGATACCGCGCTGCTGCGCCAACTGGTGGATTTCACCATCCGCCGCGATTTCCCCGGCCTGGAAGGCGAGGGCGAGGCGCTCTACGCCGAATGGTTCGGCCAGGTCTGCGAGCGCACCGCGCTGATGGTGGCGCACTGGATGCGCGTGGGTTTCGTGCATGGCGTGATGAACACCGACAACATGTCCATCCTCGGCCTCACCATCGACTACGGCCCCTACGGCTGGGTCGACAACTTCGATCCCGAGTGGACGCCCAATACCACTGACGCCGGCCGCCGCCGCTACCGCTTCGGGCAGCAGCCCGGCATCGCGTGGTGGAACCTGAGCCGCCTTGCCGGCGCGCTGGCGCCGCTGTTCGGCGGTGTGGAGCCGCTGCAGGCAGGCCTGGATCGCTACGCCGATGCTTTTGCCGCGGCGGATCGCCGTTTCGTCAGCGCCAAGCTCGGCCTTGCCGAATGCCTGGACGAGGACATCGAGCTGATGAAGTCGCTGCAGGCGCTGCTGGCGGAAGGCGAAGTGGACATGACTTTGTTCTTCCGCGCGCTGTCCGATGTGGATCCCTACGTGCCTTCGCTGGAACCCTTGCGCCACGCGTTCTATGACGAAGCCGGCATGTGGCGCACGGATGCGGGCTTCCAGTCCTGGCTGGCGCGCTACACCGCGCGGCTGGTGGAGGATCCGCAGACGCGCGAGGCGCGCCGCGCGCTGATGCACGGCGTCAATCCGCGCTATGTGCTGCGCAACTATCTGGCGCAGGAGGCGATCGACCGCGCGGAGCAGGGCGACTACGCCGGCATCCACGAGCTGCTGGATGTGATGCGCCACCCGTACGACGAGCAGCCCGGCCGCGAGCGTTTCGCGCAGAAGCGGCCGGACTGGGCTCGGGAGAAGGCCGGCTGCTCGATGCTGTCGTGCAGTTCCTGACCTTCCTGGTCCATTCCTGACGCGATCCAGCCTTATCTGCCACAGCCGCAGTTGATGTCGTTTCGCCGGCCGGCGAAACGATAAGGCGCAAAGACGATCACGATGTGGGCATCTTCCCCACGAGGCTCGTCGCATGTCCCTGCTGCTCGCCATCGGCCTGGCTGCCGCGCTGCCCGCCGTGCATACCTACCATCTGCCCACCGGCGAACCGGGCCAGCAGGTGGCGCTGCATTGCATCGAGCCGGATGGTCCAGTCCGCCAGGCCGCGTTATTCGTGCATGGCGCCAGCTTTCCCACCATGCTCGCGGCCGGTTTCGAATTCGCGCCGGGCGATTCGTGGATGGCCTTCATGGCGCGCCGCGGCTTTATCTCCTGCGGACTGGATTTCCTCGGTTTTGGCGCATCCTCGCGCCCGCCGGCGATGGCCGGTGCCGCCGACGCGGCAAAGCCTGTGACACGCGCACCGGAAGCTGCGCGGCAGATCGCCCTGGCAGTGGAAGAGCTGCGCGGCAAGCGGCATCTGGACGTCCATCTGATTGCGCATTCCTGGGGCACCATTCCCGCGGCGAAGTACGCCGCCGAGCATCCCGGCACGCTGGCCTCGCTTACCTTGTTCGGACCGGTGGTGCCGACCGGTGCCGCCGACCAGCCGGACACCACGGCTTGGTGGAGCATCACTGCGCAGCAGCGCTACCAGCAGCTGCTGTTCGAGCAGGTGCTGCCGAAGAACCTGCGCCTGATCGAGCCTGCGATGACGCAGCGCTGGGCGGCGGCGTTCGATGCCTCGGTGCCGAAGGTGCACGGCGATGCGCCAGACGCTTTGCGGATTCCTTCGGGACCGGGCGCCGATATCGCCGAAGCGCAGGGGGGCCGTTATCCCTATGACGCAGCCAGGATCGCCAGCCCGGTATTCGCGGTCTACGGCGACTACGACACGGTGGTGAACGACGCGCAGGCGGCGGACTTCCTGCGCCGCTTCAGCGCCAGCCCGCTGGTATGGCGCCTGCGCATCGATCACGGCACGCATGTGATGCACCTGGAGCGCTATCGCCATTCGCTCTATCGCAGCGTCGCCGCCTTCATCGATGCGGCGGAGGAGGCGAAGCCGTGATTGCGGTGATTTTCGAGGTGTGGCCGGCGCAAGGTTGCCGCGAGGCATATCTGGATATCGCTGCCGAGTTGCGCCCTTTACTGCAGGATATCGACGGTTTCCTGTCGATCGAACGCTTCGAAAGCCTGGCCGAGCCGGGCAAGCTGCTTTCGCTGTCATTCTGGTGCGACGAAGAAGCCGTGGCGGCATGGCGGCGACATGAAGCGCATCGTGCGGCCCAGGCCGAAGGCCGGCATGGATTATTGCGTGACTACCGCCTGCGTGTGGCCGGTGTGCTGCGCGACTACGGCCTGGATGATCGCGGGCAGGTGCCGAAGGACAGTCGGCGATATCACGATGCTGCAGTACGGCTGTAGCCGGTACGGCGCACTGGGATGCTCAATTGTCCAAGCCTGCGCGCCCATTTGTCGCGACTGCTCAGCCGAGGCGTCCATTCGTATTTCTTGGTGTCGAGGTCCATCTAAGGTGAGCTTGATCCGTGTGGTTGCTGGGTCGGGGCAATCCTTATATGAGGTCGTAATCAATGAAATGGCGATACGTTTCTTGGGCAAGCCTGGTCGCGATCATCTTTTCTTGCGCTTTCGCGGGCGGAATTCGCGCGCAGGCTTACTACCATGATGGCTGGGAGTTGCCGCACCGTGCGGACTGGATGAGGCAGCTGGCGGACGCCACCCGCCTGTCCGAGATGAGTATTCCGGGTACGCACGATTCGGCGGCCTTCAAGAACGGCGGCGATATCGCTCTCACGCAATCGCTGACGATTATCTGCCAGTTGAATGCAGGTATCCGTTTCCTGGACCTCAGGGCACGCCATATCAATGATGTCTTCACGATGCATCACGGCTCTGTCTACCAGGGGGCGACGTTCGGCGATGTGCTGGGCGAGATGATCGATTTCCTGAGCAGGCATCCTTCGGAAACCATCATTGCGCGTCTGAAGGAAGAGCACGATCTTTTGGGGAATACGCGTTCCTTCGAACAGACTTTCAAGTCCTATTACGATTGGAAGCGGCATTGGTTCGCCAACCCAGGCGAGTACAACCCGACACTGGGCGCGTTGCGCGGAAAGATTCTGATCCTGGCCGATTTCCCGCGCTCCGATTTCCGCTATGGCCGCAGTTATGACTGGCTGAATATCCAGGATGCCTATTCGATTTCGACGAACTGGGATCTTTATGGCAAATGGGAGAAGGTGAAGAGCCATCTCGGGAAGGCCGCCAAAGATCGCAGCAGTACCATCTACGTCAATTATCTGAGCGCTTCCGGCGGATCCTTTCCTTACTTCGTAGCCAGCGGCAAATCTTCACCGGGAACCCATGCCCCTCAGCTGGTGACGGGACGCACCACCATCGGCGCCTGGGCGGATTCCTGGCCGGACTTTCCGCGAACCGCTTGTCTGGGCAGCTGGTGCACGATCGAATTCCTGGGCATCAATGGGTTGACCGTCAATTATTTGAAAGGCAAGTCATCGAGTGGACTCGGCATCGTGGTTGCGGACTTTCCTGGTCCGGATCTGATCGGCGCGCTTGTTCGAGCCAACCCCCATACACGCCTGAACCGGATCGCGCAGGTATCCACCGGACGATGCATCGACGCGGAAGGGACACTGCGGCCGGGCGGCAGCTTGCAGCTGATGCCTTGCCGCCGGCACCCCGCGCAGGACATCAGGATCGACGACCTCAGCATGGCGGTCGGCGGGGCATCGAGCCGGCTATGCATGGATATCCGTTCGGGCAGGGTGACGGATCATGAGTCGGTGATTCTCTACGACTGCCACGGGGATACCAACCAGCAGTGGGTGACTCGCGAGGATGGCCGTATCGAGAGTCGGCGCCGATCGCCGCGCTCGCAGTCCATGTGCTTGACCGTCGAAGGGTTTCCTTCGCGCCTGACCGTGCGCCCGTGCGAAATTCGCGGCGCCGACCAGATCTTCGCCGTCAGGTAAACCCACGCAAGCGTGGGCGCCGAATGGCGGAAGGGCCGGGTTTGCCATGCGACCCCGGCCTGCTCCGGCTCAGCGCAAGCCGGCCTCGATAAACCGCCGCAACTGCATTGCCGTCGGCGCGCCGATCTGCCGTGCGATCTCGCTGCCGCCGCGAAACGCCAGCAAGGTGGGAATGCTCTGTACCCCATAGCGCTTCGCCAGCGCTTGCTGCGCATCGACATCCACCTTGGCGAAGCGCACCTTCGGCTCCCACTGTTGCGCCGCGTCGGCGAACAGCGGCGCGAAGTAGCGGCATGGCCCGCACCACGGCGCCCAGAAATCCACCAGTACCGGCAGGTCGCCGCGCAGGGCCACCGCATCGAAGCGTGCGGTATCCAGATCCATCGGCTTCGCCTCGAACAGCGCCTGCTTGCAGCGCCCGCAGACGGGCTTTTCGGCCAGCCGCTCCGCCGGCACGCGATTGAGCGCGCCGCAATGAGGGCAGGGGACATTCGTGGTGGCGGACATGGCAGACTCCGGCGGACGGTTTCGGACGCGAAGATGGTGATGACCGCAGCGGAAACAAGTCGTGGATCCACGGGAATGCGGGCGCTTCAGCTCGCCGGCTCGATCTGGACTTCGCCCAATACCCTGCTGGGTCTACTAGCCGGAATGTGTTGCCTGTGCGTGGGGGCGCGCCTGCGCTGGCGCCGCGACGAGCTGGCGTTGACCTTTGTCCGCGTACCCTGGCCCGGCAGCGGCGCGCTGACCTTGGGCAACGTGATTTTCTACACCGGCAAGGAGCTGGATACGCCTTGCCTGACCTACGCGCATCGCGCAGGCCGTGGCGCGGAACCGCCGATCTCGCTGGCCGCGCACGAACGCGCCCACATCTACCAGTACATGCTGCTCGGTCCGCTGTTCCTGCCGCTGTACCTGCTCTGCGGCGGCGTCAGCGTGCGCAATCCGTTCGAGCGCGCCGCCGACCGCTACGCGCGTGACGGCGGCACATCATGGTGGCCATGGTTCAGAGCGGGTAGCGCACCACCAGGTTGATGCTGTTGTTCCAGTAACCCGAGCCGCCATTGCTTGCCGAAGCGGCGGAACTGCGCGCCAGCTGCAGATCCAGACGGCCATTGCCGGGCAGGCGTCCCTGCAGCGAAATGCCCACTGTATAGATGCCGGCGCCGTTGCCGTCGATCACCTGGCGTCCACCCGACACCACGGCGCGCAGCTTCCACTGCGGATTGAGGCTGTACACGCCGACCAGCCCGAACTGGCCCGAACGGTAGTTGCGCGGATTGAAGTACACGCCACGGCTGGGTTCGCTGCTGTGGAAGATGCGTCCGGCGAATTCGCCGCCGATCGCCGCACTCGTGCCGGGAATGTCATAGGGGCTGAGCAGCACGCGCAGCGAACCACCGTCGCGATGATTGCCGTCGTTGAAATTCTGCCGATAGTAAGTCGGCAGCACGTACAGGCGCGCGGTGGGGCGCACGCTGACGCCGGCGCTGAACAGGTTGTACAGCAGGTGGTGCTCGATCGCCGTATCCGTCGGCACCGGCGCGCGTTCGGCGCCCGCAGTGAAGCTGAAGACATCGCTGGGCTGCAGCGTCCAATCGGCATTGCCTTGCAGGTAATGCCAGCCGCCGCTGCGGCCGGGGCCGGCATGCAGGTTGAGCGCATTGTCTTCGCCCACGCGCAGTTGCGCGGTCAGCGACAGGTCGTCCATCCGATGCGTATTGCCGTCGTGGTCGATATGCGTGGTGCCGGCGGCTACGCCCCAGCGCTGGGTGAAGTCCTCGCTCGACGACGGCGCGAAGCGATAAGCCGCGCCGACGCGCCAGGTATCCAGGCCATCGCTGTCATGGCTGTAGCCGAAGCCGCCTTCCAGCTGCGCGGCGCGGTTGAAGGCGACGTCGTCCTTGAGCAGGCGGTACTGCGTGCCGACGTAGCCGCCGCCGTCGGGCTCGGGCGCGGCGTCCATATATGCCGTGCCGCGGTCGAGCGAGCCCAGCGCCTGTTCGGCGCGCAGCAGTTCCACGGTGGGACGGGTCTGGCTCATCGCGTAGGGCGCCACCAGCGCGCGCGCCTCGCGCGGGTAGTCGCGCGCATTCAATGCCTGCGCCAGTCCGGTGGAGGCGGCCTGCCGCGCGGCGTCATCCGGCGCCGCCTCGCGGGCGATGCGGAAGGCGCGGTCGGCGGCGGCGTAATCGCCCAGCCACAGCGTGGATTGGCCCAGGCCCATCGCCGCGGCATAGCGCTCGTCACGCGTGCCTTGCGCGGCCAGTGCGACGGCGAAGCGGTCGCGTGCCTGCGCGGGCTGGCTGGCGGCGAGCGCGGCGCGGCCCGCATGCAAGTCATCCGCGATCGACGCGGCCTGCGCATGCAGCGCCGCGACCGGCATCAGCGACAAGGCGAACAGCAACCGTTGCGTGTTCATTTGGTCCCCCAGCGCTTGCGCAGCCTCAGCAGTTCCGACGCATAGCCGAGCACGCAGCCCGGCTGCAGCACGATGCCGTAGAACAGCGTGTAGACCAGCAGCCCGAACGGGTTGCTGCGCACCTTCAGGCCCTGCGCGCGGAACATGCGCGACTGGATAAAGAACATCAGGTAATTGACCAGGCCGGCCATCGGCAGCACCAGCAGGGTCATCGGGCCGGCCAGCCAGTAGATGCCGAAGCAGGCCAGGATCAGTCCCGGGATAAAGACCAGGGTGTAGACCAGGTCCATATACGGAAACAGCAGGTTCCACCAGATAAACAGCGTGCTCATGCGGCGCTGGAACAGCAGCGCGCCATGCGCCTTGAACGCCTCGATCAGCCCGCGCGACCAGCGCTGGCGCTGGCGGATGAACTGGCGGAACGTGGTCGGCGCATTGGTGAATGCCACCGCGTCCTCGCAATAGCCCACGCGATGGCCCTGGCGCAGGATCGCCCAGGTCAGCACGATGTCCTCGCCCACGTCTTCGGGCCAGCCGCCGACCTGGCGCAGGACGTCGGTGCGGTACAGCGAGAACGCGCCCTGCGCCACCAGGGTGCCCTGGAACAGGCTCTGCAGGCGCTTTACCGCGGCGATGCCGTGGAAGTAATCCCACTCCTGCATCCGCGTGATCAGGTTCTGCCGCGAATTGCGCACCAGCACGGCGCCGGCCACCGCGGCGGTGTTCGGTGGATCGCTGAGATAGCGCTCGACCAGCCGGCGCAGCGCGTGCTTGTAGAGATACGAATCCGCATCCAGCGTGATGGCCAGCGGCTGCGTCGCATAGCGCAGGCCGACATTCAGCGCATTGGCCTTGCCGCCATTGCACTTCAGGTCGATCACATGCAGCCACGGATGATTGACGCTGCGCAGCCGGTCCATGGTGCCGTCGGTGGAGCCGTCGTTGATCACGATCACCTCCAGCGTGCCGCCGTAGTACTGGCGCTCGATGCTGGCGATGGTGGAGAGGATCGAATCCTCTTCGTTGTACGCGGCGACCAGCACGGTGATGCCGGGCAGTTCGGTGTCGGGCATGTAGCGGCGCGCGGGGCGGCGATCCAGCAGCAGGCCGAACACCAGGAAGGCATTCATGAAGCCCGGCAGGATGGCGATGCCGAAGATCATGATCATCGCCAGCACATTGCCTTCCACCGCGGCCAGATCGTGCAGCCAGCGGCGCGCCAGCAGGTAGGAAACGATCGACCAGGTCAGCGCGAGCCCGACGGTAAGCGCGAATTTCATGCGCACCGAGAAGTAGTAGCGGCGGTATCGCTCGCTGTCGGCGGGCCGGGCGGACGCCGCTTCGAGCGGCGGCAGGGGCCGGGGGTAGCTGGACCAGTCCTGGGCGTGCGTGCTCATAAGGTTTCCCCTGTGGGCCAGCACCGGCGCAGGACTCCCTGCCCCTGCCGGCCTGGCGCCGGAGTGGAACGTGTCGCTAGTCGATTGAGGTGGCCCGCGTCCCCTGGAGCGCGTGTGCTGTCGGCGGGCCTGGAAGCTGGTGTTTCGCTGGACAGGCGGCAAAAGCTATGCCACGCGGCAGTCTGCGAAAATATCAAGAAAAAACATGAGATTGCCGATCAGGATCGGCGCGGAAGCCTGAATGGGCTTTGGAGGATGTATGCGTCAGGTCACAAAATGACGGCTGCTGACTCGGCCTAAAGTGATAGGCGCGCGGCTCAGCGTTCCGACGATATCCGCGCGGCCGGCCGATATCGCTGCCACAGAAACACCGGCAAGCCCAGCAGCAACAGCACGCCGCCCCACAGCAGCGCCTCGGCGCCGGTGCCGACCAGCGCCCACAGGCTGTACGCAAGCGCCAGTACCGCCGCGGTGCGGCGCGCCACGCTGGCCTGGCGGTCGATGCGCCACCACGCCAGCACGCTGAGCACATAGGGCAGCAGCGTGGCCGCGGTCGACAGCAGGATCGACAGGGTGAACAGCGCCACCAGCGACTTGCTGCCGTTGGCGGCGATCAGCACGCTGGCCAGCACGCTGCTGAGCAGCAGGCCGAACCATGGCGTGCCGCGCGCGTCGATGCGCGCGAACGGCGCGGGAAACAGGCCGTCCTGCGCGGCCGCGTACGGCGTCTGGCCTTGCAGCAGCACCCAGCCGTTGAGCGCGCCCAGGCAGGACACGGTGGCAACCAGCCCCATCGCCCAGCCGGCGGCCGGACCCCAGGTCTGCGCCGCCGCCGCGGCCATCGGCGCGGCCGAGGTCGCCGCCGTGCCGTGCGGCAGCAGGCCGATCACCGCGGTGCAGGCGAGCATGGTGGCGACGCCGGCGACCAGCATGCCGGCCACGGTGGCGCGCGGCACGGTGCGCTGCGGGTCACGCACCACGCCGGTGGGCACGGTGGCCGCTTCCAGGCCGAGGAAGGCCCATAAGGTGAGCGCGGCGGTGGCCGTGGTGACGGATGGCAAGGATTGTCCGCTCGGATTGAACGGCTGGTACGCCGCGCCATGCACCAGTGCGAGGCCGCACACGCCGAATACCAGCAGCGGAATCACCTTCAGCGCGGTGGTGACTAGCTGCATGCGCCCGGCTTCGCGCACGCCCGCCGCATTGATCGCGGTGCACAGCCACAGCACAGCGAGCGCCGCGGCCGTGCCGCGCCAGGGCGTGGCATTGGCGGCGGGCCAGATCGCGCCGAGGCTGCCGGCGAAGGCGACCGCGATCGCCGCGTTGGCCGTCCATACGCAGATCCAGTAACTCCACGCCGCGACAAAGCCGGCGGCGTCACCGAAGGCGAGGCGTGCATAGGCGTACGCGCCGCCATGGTTGGCCACGATCTGCGCCAGCCACGCATGCACCAGCGCCAGCAGCAGCGCGCCACCCATGGTGAAGGTCCAGCCCAGCAGGCTGGCCGCGCCGAACGGCGCCAGCGCCGCCGGCAGTACGAACACGCCCGAGCCGATCATGTTGCCCACGACCAGGGCGGTGAGCATCCATGGACCTAGCAGCCGGGTGGGTCGGTTCATGCGTGCGCGCTGTCGCGGTAGGCGCGGCGCAGCAGTTCGTGGAAGTGGTGGACGGCGTTCTCGCGCAGGGGATTGAGCCTTCCTGCTTCATACGAACCGGAGGCCAGCCCGCGCTGCACGTCCTCGCAGATGGTCACGTCTTCCACCTGCACCTCGTCGCTGAAGGCGATATCGGCGGCGCGGCGCGCGTGCGCGGCGTCGCCGGGTTCCGGCGCGTAATAGAAATCGAACTCGACGCGGCAGCGATCCACGCCCAGCGGCAGCACGCGGTTGGTCTGCAGCCGGCCGGGCAGGATATTGAGCATCGCGTTCGGATACAGGAAGTAGTACAGCGCCTCGCCGCTGCCGTAGAGATCCGAAGCGCTCTCCAGCGGGCTGTACTGGTACGAGTACCACTGCGCGGTTTCGGTGATGTAGCTGCGATAGTCGAGCAGGCTGTTGAGGCCGGGATGGATATGCGGAACGTGGTAACCCTCCAGGTAGTTGTCCACGTACACCTTCCAGTTGCAGGCCACGTCGTAGCCGACGCGATGATGGAATTCGAAATCGCCCAGCTTGCGGTCCGGCCCGAGACGCTGGTCGATGCCTTCGACAAAGTGCTCGAACGGCGGCGCGTCGCCGACGGCGACGAAGACCATGCCCTGCCACACCTGTACGCGCACTTCCGGCAGGCGGATCTGCGCGGGGTCGAAGTCCGGCGTGCGCCCCATCTCCGGTGCGCCGCGCAGCACGCCGTCCAGGCCATAGGTCCAGCCGTGGTAGCGGCAGCGCAGCGCTTTGGCGCCCTTGCCGTCGCAGCTGGCGATCGGGCCGGCGCGGTGGCGGCAGACGTTATGGAAGGCGCGGATGGTCTGCTCGTCGCTGCGCACGATCAGCAGGGGCAGGCCGGCGATCTGGGTGACCAGATGGTCGCCCACCTCGGCCAGCTGCGCGCGATGTCCTACCAATTGCCAGCTGCGCGCGAACACCGCGCGCGTATCCAGCGCCGGCGCGGCGGCATGGGTATAGAAGCGCGCGGACAGCGCCAGCGCATGGTCGAGCGCCTGCGGCGCGAGGACATCGGGCGAAAGCAGTTCGGTCATGGCGGGTTCCGGCGGCGGCGAAGCCTGAGTATCGACCCGGCGCGCCGACGGCGTGAAGGAGCGCCGCAGCATGCGGCGCCGGGAATCACTGCAACTGCGTCTGCACGTCGTTGATCGAGTTGCGGATGCGCACGGTGAAGATCGAATCGGCGTGGTGGATCATCACCAGCCGCTCGGTCGCGCGCGTCATCGCCACGTACAGCAGGCGCGCTTCCTCCACCTCGTCCTTGCCCGGCATCGGCAGCGAACCCAGGCCGGGGATGATCACCAGCGGGAATTCCAGGCCCTTGCTGGAATGCATGGTGACCAGCTTGACCGTGTCCAGGCCCGGCTCGAACAGCGCGCGCTTGCCGTCGCCGTCGGCGAGGGTGCTGGGGATCTCCGCGCGCAGCAGTGCTTCGTACAGCCGCTCGCCTTCCCACTTGTTGCGGAAGATCACCGCCATGTTGGCCAGTGGCCGGCCCAGCGTGCGTTCCTCGCGCAGGCGGTCGATGATCGCCGGGAGCTGGTCCTCGGTGCGTTCCACGCGGACCAGCTCGGGCAGGGCGCCGCGGCGGCCGGCGCTTTCCGGGGCGACCAGGGGCGCGCCGTCTTCGTCCGCATCGTCGTGGCTGAGCAGCAGCTCGTTGGCGAAGCCGCGCGCCACCGAGAGGATTTCCAGCGTGTTGCGGTAATTGAGCTTGAGGATGGTGGTGCGGCCCTGCGCCTGCACGCCCAGGCTTTTCCAGCTCAGGCGCTTGCGGTCGGGCTTGCCGTAGATGTTCTGCGCGTCGTCGTACAGCACCAGCAGCGAGTTGGTGTCGGGGTCGATCATCTGCACGATCAGCTTGTACCAGTCCGGCTCGAAATCGTGGCCTTCGTCGATCAGCACGGCGCCGTACTGGAAGCGCGGGATCTGGCCCTTGTCCACGCCGGCGATCACCGCCGGCGGCAGCGCGTCGAAGAAACCACGGCCTTCCGGCGGCAGCGGCACGTGGTACGCGCTCAGCATGGCGCGGCACCATTTATGGAAGTTGTAGACCTGCACCTTGTCGCTTAAGCCCCGCTCGCCCATCAGCTGGTCCAGCCGCGCGGCCAGCGTCTTGTTGTAGCAGAGCACCAGGATCGGCTTGCTCAGCGCGCGCGCCAGATGCATGGCGCGGAAACCCAGGATCATGGTTTTGCCGGAGCCGGCCACGCCGTGGATGATGCGGTGCTCGTCGCCCAGCGAACGGGCCAGCTGTTCCTGCTGCGCATCCATCACCTTGATCAGGTCGGGGATCTCCACCTTGGCTACCGCGCCGGCGGTGGAGGCGTCGAACAGGCCGAACTGGCCCGAGCCCGGTTCCACGCGGATTTCCGGGAACAGATGCCAGCGCACGCGATCGATCTGCGGCAAGGTCAGCGCGGTGGGGAAGATCTGCGGGTACATCGCCCACAGCCGTTCCTGGAAGCCTTCGGCGTCGACCGACTCGTACATCTCGTCCTGGCAGATCACCAGGTGCGAAGGAATCACCGCGTCCAGGCCGCCGGCGTCGAACTGCTTGCGGCTGATATTGGCAAGCACCACGCCGTAGCCCCACGGCATGATCAGCTTGCCCTCGTAGGGATGGCCGGGCGGATGGCGCAGGGCGGGGTCGCGCTGCAGCAGCTTGTACACCTCGCTGGCGCAGTCGCGGGCCTGCATCAGCGGGTTGTGCTCCTTCACGCTGATGCGGCCGGTGAGCAGGGTGAACAGGGTGGGGTCGGCCTGCTGGATGGTGTCCGGCTTCCAGTCCTTCACTTCCAGCGTCAGCAGGCCGCGGCGGGGATGGAACACGATGAAGTCGGGGTGGCGCTGGCGCGGGCCGATCGGCACGTCGTACCACAGCAGGTAGTCTTCCTCGAGCTTCTGTTCCAGGCGCTCGGAAAAGCGCTTTTCGCCGCTGGTCATGCGCGACAGGCAGCTGTTTCTGGTTGGAATGAGCGTCGCCACCTTCGCTTCCCTTATTGCGTGTGGCGGCGACGTTAGCGGATCGCGGGTCGGTGTCAATTCGGCCCGGGTCCGGCAGACCGCATGGGACGGGGCCTGGCGGAGGGTGCATGATGGCGTTTCCCACCCCCAAGGAGACCGCCATGGATGCCTCGTCCTTGCCCCAGATCCACGAGCTGTACCCCTATCTGCGCGTGCACGATGCGCAGGCCGCGCTGGACTTCTACCAGCGCGTGTTCGGCGCCCGCCTGCAGTTGCGGCTGGACGAAGCCGGCACCGGCAAGATCGGCCATGCCGAGCTGGTGTTCGGCGAGAACATGGTGCTGATGGTGTCGGACGAATACCCCGAGTACGGCATCGTGGGGCCGAAGTCGGTCGGCGGCACCAGCGTGACCCTGCACCTGCATGTGGACAATGCCGACCGCCTGATCGACCGCGCGGTCGAGGCCGGCGCCGAACTGGTGCGCCCGCCGGCGGATGCGTTCTACGGCGAGCGCGGCGGCACCGTGCGCGATCCGTTCGGGCATGAATGGCTGATCGGCCACTCCATCGAGGAAGTCAGTCCCGAGGAAATGCAGCGCCGCTACGACGCGCTGATGGCCGCGAGCTGATCAGCGCCAGCGCTGCAATGCATCGGGCGGCACGCCGTTGCGCCGGCAGGCGCGGCTCGCGATGCCGTCCTTGAGCGCGGCGCGGAACAGCGGCGACAGGGTCGACAGCATGCGCGCCGCCATGCGCGACTGCGCGCGCTGCAGCGGCGTGCGTTGCAGCAGCATTTGCGCCCATGACGGCAACAGCGCGGCGCCGGCGTGCAGGAACAGATCGCGCGACAGGCCGGCTGCCGGCACGGGCAGGCGTACGCGCGACAGGATCTCCAGCACGATGCGCGAGCGTTCGCCGTAAAGCAGCTGCGGTTGCACGTGTTCGAAGTAGGCGGCGACCTGCGCTTCCGACGCGGGTACATCGCGCGCGCCCAGCGCTTCGGCGATGCGGCGTGCCTCGTTGTAATAACGGTCGGCGCCACCCGGCGGTATCGCGATATGGCTGAAGCGGCGATAGCCCTCCAGAAAGCTGTGCGCCTCGGTGACGTGGACCCAGGTAAGCAGGTCCGGATCGTCCGCCGCATACGGCCGTCCGTCTTCGGCCGTGCCGGTCACCTGCAGATGGATCTGCTTCACGTGTTCGATCAGCTGCTGCGCCTGCTCCCGCGGCGCATAAGTAGTACCGCCGACGAAGGCGGTGGTGCGGCGCAGGCGGCCGACCAGGTCCTCGCGGAAATTGGAGTGGTCCCACACGCCGGCCAGGGCCAGCGGATGCAGGGTCTGCAGCATCAGCGCCGCCAGGCCGCCCGCCAGCATGCCGGGGAAGTCGGAATGCACGCGCCAGGTGGCGCTGTCCGGCCCGAACAGGCCCGGGTCGCCAAGGGGCTGGTCGTAGTCGAGATGGCCGCTGCCATGCTTGGGAAATGCGCCGAGCACCCAACGGCGGATCGAGGCCTGGGCGGGGAGGGTGAGGAACTGCAGCGGGGAAGGCATGGCGCGGATTCTAGCGGCTGGCCATGCGCCGGCGTTTGGATGTCCAAACAGATCGGTTGCGTTCGCAACCATCGCGCAGGGGTTTGCATTCGCCGGAGGCTGTGTTATCCATACACGCCATGACCTTCTCCTCCGCCCGCTATTACTTTTGGTTTTACGGCTATCCGATGCCGGCGGCGGAGGAAGAGGTGCGATCGTAAGCAGAACCCAACGACCACACTTCCGAAAAGCCGCCAGCCTCCACTGGCGGCTTTTTTCATGGCCGCCGCTGGATCCCCACCCAGGAACCACGAGCCATGACCACGCCCCATACCGACGACCTGCGCATCCGCGCGATCACCCCCTTGAGTCCGCCCGCGGAGGTGATGCGCGACTGCCTCGCCGGCGAACGCGCCCTCGACACCGTGGCGCATGCGCGCAACGCCGTGCACGACATCCTTGCCGGCCAGGACGACCGCCTGGTGGTGGTGATCGGGCCCTGTTCGATCCACGACACCACCGCCGCGCTGGAATACGCGCACCGCCTGCTCGCGCAGCGGCGGCGCTACGCGGACACGCTGGAAATCGTGATGCGCGTGTATTTCGAGAAACCGCGCACCACGGTGGGCTGGAAGGGGCTGATCAACGATCCGGATCTGGACGGCAGCTTCCGCATCGACCAGGGCCTGCGTCTCGCGCGCACCCTGCTGCGCGACATCAACGAGCTGGGCGTGCCGGCCGGCTGCGAATTCCTCGACATGATCACGCCGCAGTACATCGCCGACCTGGTGGCCTGGGGCGCGATCGGCGCGCGTACCACGGAAAGCCAGGTGCACCGCGAGCTGGCTTCGGGGCTGTCTTGCCCGGTCGGTTTCAAGAACGGCACCGACGGCAACGTCAAGATCGCGGTGGATGCGGTGCAGGCGGCTTCGCAGCCGCACCATTTCATGGCGGTGACCAAGGACGGCCGCACCGCCATCGCCAGCACGATCGGCAACGAGGATTGCCATGTGATCCTGCGCGGCGGCAAGCAGCCCAACTACGACGCGGCCAGCGTTGAGGCGGCGTGCGAAGCGATCTCGCGTACGGGTCTGTCGCCGCGGCTGATGGTCGATGCCAGCCACGCCAACAGCAGCAAGCAGCCGGAAAACCAGCCGCGCGTGATCGACGATATCGCGCTGCAGATGGAGGACGGCGAGCGGCGCATCATCGGCGTGATGGTGGAAAGCCATCTGGTCGGCGGGCGGCAGGAACTGGTGCCGGGCCAGCCGCTGCGCTACGGCCAGAGCATCACCGACGGCTGCATCGATTGGGACACCTCGATCGGCGTGCTGGAACGCCTGGACGAAGCGGTGCGCCGCCGCCGCGCGGGTTCCGGCGTGGCGGCGCGCTTGCGGCAGGCGGTGGGTTGCTGAGCCTGCTCAGGAACCTTCGCGGCTGGTCTGGCTGGGATCGACCGCGAGCGTAAGGCGCGCGGTCCACGGGCCTTGCGCGCCGCCGCGCACGATCTGCGCCACGGATTGCGCGCCGTGCTGCGAGCCATAGATATCGTCCTGCTCCACGGTGGTGCGCTCGAGATGTTCGCGCCGGTAAGCCGCCAGCGCCATCGCCGCCTTGGTGTCTTCCTCGGCGAAGAACAACTGCCCGGTGTGCACGGTATGGCCGCCGCGGTAATGGCCGCTTTCCGCCATGCCGCCGACGTGCAGCTTCAGATGGATGTGATTGCAGCGGCCCGCGTAATAGCCGGGGAAGATGGTGTGGAAAGCGGCCTTGCCGCGCGCATCGGCGAGCTGCGCGCCGCGCAGGAAGGTCAATGCATCGCTGGCCTGAGCGCGCGGCGGATGGCCACCGCCCGGAGGTGGACCGCCCGGCAGCATCGTGCCGCCCGGCGGCGGACCGGGCGGAGGCGGCATGCCCGGACCGGGGCCGCCAGGGCCACCACCGTGATCATGGCCGAAGCCCGAATACACGCCTTGCGCATCGCAGTGCCAGATTTCCAGTGCCACATCTTTCAGCGGACGGCAGGTGCGGCTGTCCAGCACCTCGAATTCCAGCGCCAGCGGCAGGCCTTGCCTGCCCTCGGTGATGTCCTGCCGCAGCAGCGCGCGATCCAGGTAATACGGCCCTTCCGTCTGTTCCGCGCCGAGATGGCAGGCTGGCGTACCGCCAGGCAGGGCGCGCAGGCGCGCGAGCGGCAGTGCGGCGAAGCCGCCGAGGCAGGCTTGCACGAAGTGGCGGCGGGTCCAGCTGGACATGGGCGGCAGTTCTCCGGGGCGGTGCAGTGGGAACGCCCGGAGCGAAGTCATGGATGACAACCGCGGCGTGCTTTCACGACGACGGGCACGCCGCGTGCCCTAAGCTGCCGGCTTCATCCGCTACGGTCAACGCCATGAGCCATGAATCCGCTTCTTATGAAATCAGCCATCAACCCAACGAGCAGCGTTTTTCCACCTCGGTGGACATGGAGCTATGCGTGCTCGACTACACGTTGGCGCCGACGCCGTCGGGCGAGGTGATGACCATCACCCACACCGAAGTGCCGCCGGCGCTGGAAGGGCGCGGCATCGCCTCGGCGCTGGTGAAGACCGCGCTGGACCACGCGCGCGAGCAGCATTGGAAGGTGCGTCCCGCATGTTCCTACGCCAATGCATGGATGCGCCGGCATCCGGAGTACGAGGATCTGCGCGCGAGCTGATCGGCTCGGTATCATCGGCGCGATCGCCGGAACCCAAGGGATATCGCCATGAACAGCACCGCCCCGGGCAAGCCCCGGCCAAGGACGTACCGGCGCTTCCACTATCTGCGCGCGCGGCCGCGCCTGATGGTGTCGATGGGCATCTTTATCGCAGCGTTGGCTGGGTTGCTCGCCTGTGGCACGCGGCCGGCGATGGCGCTGCTGCTGGCCTTCGATTTCGCCGCGCTGGTCTATCTGAGCCTGCTGGCCGTGCTGTTCGGCCGCGCCACCCCGGAGCTGATGCGTTGCCAGGCGCGCGCGCAGGACACGGGGCGCTGGGGTTTCCTGTGGAGCGCCATCGTGCTGACGGCCGTGGTGATGGTCGCGCTCGGCGCCGAGCTGCATGGCGGCGCGGGTGGCGGCATGACGGCCATCGTGCTGGCCGCTGGCAGCATCGTGCTGTCGTGGCTGTTCATGAACACCATGTTCGCCATGCATTACGCGCATGGCTATTACGGCGATTTCGGCAAGAAGCACGCGGGGCTGGAATTTCCGGAGACGCCGGAGCCGGATTACTGGGACTTCGCGTATTTCGCCATCGTGATCGGGATGACGTTCCAGGTCTCGGACGTGCAGATCACCAGCCGTTACCTGCGCCGCGTGGCGCTGCTGCACAGCGTGATCGCGTTCTTCTTCAACGTGTTCATCATTGCGTTGAGCGTGAATGTGGTGGCCGGCAAAGCGTAACGCTTCTGCCCCCTCTCCCCTCCGGGGAGAGGCTTGGGGTGAGGGGCGGAGTGGTGAGCTGAGTGTCCCTGGAAGCTCCAGAGCTTTTCTTCTCTCCATAGAAACGTCGGCGCTAGAGCGGCCCCTCATCCGCCCCTTCGGGGCACCTTCTCCCCGTCGGGGAGAAGGGATTTAGTCGCGGAAGTTGTCGAACTGCAACGGCAACTCCACCTCCGCCTTGCGCAACACCTGCATCGCCAGCTGCAGATCGTCGCGCTTCTTCCCGGTCACGCGCAGCTTGTCGCCGTTGATCTGCGCTTCGACCTTCAGCTTGGCCTCTTTCAGCGACGCCACCAGCTTCTTGGCGATCGGCTGCTCGATGCCCTGCTTGACGGTGATCTTCTGCCGCGAGCCGCCCAGGTTGGTTTCCGGCTCGGCCACATCCAGCGCGCGCACATCGATCTTCCGTGACACCAGCCGGCCGCGCAGGATGTCCAGCATCTGCTCCAGCTGGAACTCGCTGGGCGCGCTCTGGGTGATCACGAACGTGTCCAGCTCGAACTTCGCGTCGGTGCCCTTGAAGTCGAAACGGGTGGCCAACTCGCGGTTGGCCTGGTCGACGGCATTGGTCAGTTCGTGCTTGTCGACTTCGGAAACTACGTCGAAGGAAGGCATGGAGGCATCTCGCAAGGGAAAACAGGTAGGGAAGTGTACGCGGGTAGGGGATAATCCGTCCCCTCGAAGCTGGGGCGGGTGATGGCGTGAAGGTGGATGTACTGGTGATCGGCGCGGGCGCGGCCGGCCTGATGTGCGCGATCGTGGCGGGCCAGCGCGGGCGCAGCGTGCTGGTGCTCGATCATGCCAACAAGCCGGGCAAGAAGATCCTGATGTCCGGCGGCGGGCGCTGCAATTTCACCAACCTGGGCGTGACGCCGGCGCAGTACCTGTCCGCCAATCCGCACTTCGCCAAGTCCGCGCTGGCGCGCTATACGCCGGCGGATTTCATCGCGCTGGTGGAGAAGCACCGCATCGCCTACCACGAGAAAGAGCTGGGGCAGCTGTTCTGCGACGAGTCCTCCAAGCTGATCGTGCGCATGCTGCTGGACGAGTGCGCGGCAGCCGGCGCGCGGGTGGAGACCAGCTGCGCGGTGGACCGCGTGCGCAAGACCGAGGAAGGCTTCGCCGTGCATACCGCACGTGGCGAGCTGCACGCGCAGTCGCTGGTGATCGCCACCGGTGGCTTGTCGATTCCCAGCATGGGCGCCACCGGCTTCGGCTATGAACTGGCGCGCCAGTTCGGCCACCAGGTATTGCCGATCCGCGCCGGCCTGGTGCCGCTGACCATGAGCGGCAAGCACCAGGAGCGTTATCAGGATCTGTCGGGCCTGGCCTTGCCGCTGGTGGAAGCGCGCGTGGGCAAGCGCAGCTTCCGTGCGGGCATGCTGTTCACCCATCGCGGCGTAAGCGGGCCGGCGATTCTGCAGATTTCCTCGTATTGGCAGCCGGGCGACGATCTGCGCATCGATCTGCTGCCGGACCAGGACGCCGCCGGCTGGCTGCAGGCGCAGCGCAATGCGCGCCCGGCGATGGAGTTGAAGAACGTGCTCGCCGACATCCTGCCGCGCCGCCTGGCGCAGCGCCTGTGCGAGCTGTGGTTCGAGAGCCGCCCGATGAAGCAGTACCGCCCGGCCGAGCTGGACGCGATCGCCGCGCAATTGCGCGACTGGCCGCTGATTGCCAGTGGCACCGAAGGTTATCGCACCGCCGAAGTCACCTTGGGTGGCGTCGATACGGATGGGCTGTCGTCCAGCAGCATGCAGTCCAAGCTGGTGCCCGGCCTGTACTTCATCGGCGAAGTGGTGGACGTGACCGGTTGGCTGGGCGGCTACAACTTCCAGTGGGCGTGGGCTTCGGGCCATGCGGCGGGAATGGCGGCCTGAGTCACGTCCCATCCACCCGGCAAGGCGCACGGTCGCAGAGCTGTTTTTGTTTCCCGATGGTGAGGAGTTCTGCATGAAAGTCGGTTTTATCGGCCTGGGTGCCATGGGCAGCGCGATGGCCAGCAACCTGCTCAAGGCCGGCCACAGCGTGACAGTGTGGAACCGTTCGCCGGAAGCCACCGCACCGCTCGCTTCGCTCGGCGCCAAGGTGGCCAGCACGCCGCAGCGCGCGGCGCAGGGCGACGCCTTGTTCAGCATGTTGTCGAATGACCAGGCCGTGCGCGCGGTGGTGCTGGACAGCGGCCTGCTCGACGAGATGGACAAGGGCACGGTGCACGTCAACCACGCCACCGTGTCGGTGGCGCTGGCGCGCGAGCTGGCGGCGGCGCATGCGCAGCGCGGGCTGGATTATCTGGCGGCGCCGGTATTCGGGCGGCCCGATGTCGCCGCGGCCGGCAAGCTCAATATCGTTGCCGCGGGCAAGCCTGCCGTGTTGGAACGCGTGCGGCCCCTGCTCGAAGCGATGGGCAGCGCGATCTGGCCGATGGGCGAGGAGCCGGAGCGTGCGAACGTGGTGAAGATCGCCGGCAACTTCATGCTCGGCGCGGCGATCGAAAGCATGGCCGAGGCCTCCGCGCTGGCCCGCGCGCATGGCGTGAGCGCCGGCGATTTCCTGCATCTGATGACCAGCACGCTGTTCGCCTCGCCGCCGTACCAGGGCTACGCCAAGCTGATCGCGGAGCAGCGCTTCAAACCGGCCGGCTTCGCGCTGCCGCTGGGTTACAAGGACATCAACCTGGCCCTATCCGCCGCTGATGCGGCGCGCGTGCCGCTGCCGTTCGCCAGCGTGCTGCGCGACAGCCTGCTGGAAACGCTGGCGCTGGGCGACGAGGACGTGGACTGGTCGGCGCTGGCGATGGTGGCCGCGCGCCGAGCTGGTCTTAAGGATTAGCGAATCCTGCATCAAGCCTCGTCAAGCTTCGTCACCCCGGCGAAAGCTGGGGTCCAGCGCCTTCAAGACACTGGACCCCAGCTTTCGCCGGGGTGACGAGTTCGAGCGCAGCAGCCTCTTTCTTCAGCGATTTTCAGGCGAGCTTTTACGCGCCTGGCGCAGGCGTGCCAGCCAGACGTCGAGCTGGTTGGCGAAGGCCTGCTTGTCGCGCGGATGAAACGCCGCCGGGCCGCCGGTATCGATGCCGGCGCCGCGCAGTTCTTCCATGAAATCGCGCATCCCCAGGCGCTGGGCGATGGTGTCGGGCGTAAACAGCTCGCCGCGCGGATGCACCGCCAGCGCACCCTTGGCGATCACCTGCGCGGCCAGCGGGATATCCTGGGTCACCACCAGATCGCCCGGCACCACGCGGTTGGCGATCTCCGCATCGGCCACATCGAAGCCGCCGGGCACCTGGATGGCGCGCACGAAGCGCGACGGCGGCGTGCGCAGGAACTGGTTGGCGACCAGGGTCACCTGCACCTGTTCGCGCTCGGCGGCGCGGAACAGGATCTCCTTGATCGCCACCGGGCAGGCGTCGGCATCGACCCAGATCTGCGCGTCCGGGTTGGCCGCCGGCAGCTTCACGGCTGTCCGTTCCAGCGCAGCGTGCCTTCGACCACGGTGTTGGTGCGGCCGCCGATCCAGACCGTGCCGTCGATGATGCGCACGCGCAGGCTGGCGTCGTGGCCGATCTCGCGGCCCTGGCTCACCGTATAACCGGCGGCCAGCGGGCCATGCGGCTCGGCGTGCGCGATATAGGCGGCGATCAGCCCATTGGCGGCGCCGGAGGCGGGATCTTCGACGATGCCGACACCGGCGGGGAAGGCGCGCACCACCAGTTGGTAATCCGGATGCGCCGCGCGCGCGAATGCACACAGGCCCAGGCTGTCGGTGGCGCGGGCCAGCGCGCCGATCGCGGCGTGATCCGGCTGCCAGGCGCGCAGGCTGGCTTCGTCGGCGCATTCGGCCAGCCACCAGTGGCGGCCGCCGGCGACATAGGCGGGCGGCAGCGCGCCCAGCCCGATGCCGGACAGCGCGGCGGCGAGCAGCGGATGCGCGTTGGTGCCGGTCTTTTCCACCGTGGCGTGAGGTGATTGCAGCAGTAACTGTCGTGCGTCGCCCGCGCCTTCGATGCGGATCGGCAGCACGCCGGCGCCGCATTCCTGCCACAGCACGCCGTCGCGCGGCGCGGCCAGGCCGCATTCGAGCACGGCATGCGCGCTGCCGATGCTGGGATGGCCGGCGAAGGGGATTTCCTTGTGCGGAGTGAAGATGCGCACACGGTAGCTGGCGTCCGGCGTGGACGGCGGCAACAGGAAGGTGGTCTCGACCAGGTCGGTCCAGCGGGCGAAGCGTTGCATCTGCGCGTCGCTCCAGCCGGTGGCGTCGGTGACGACGCCGAGATGGTTGCCGCCGCCGTGGGAAGCGGCAAAGACGTCCAGATGCAGATAACGGATGGGGGGCATGAGGGGCCGGGTGTGGCGGGGAAGAAGCGTGTAGCCGCGCATCATAGCCTTGCCCGGGCCCGGCGGGCGAGGTCGACAAGGCGCCGTCCGGCCGCCAAGATGCGCGCTTTGCCGTCTTAGCGCGCGGAACCGTACATGCTGATCACCCTGCTCATCATCGCCGTCACCTGCATTGTTTCCTTCGTGGCGCTCAACAACGCGCGCCTGATGGAAGACCTTATCCTGTGGCCGCCGGCGATCGAGAAGAAGAAGGAATACCACCGGCTGGTGACCTACGGCTTTATCCATGCCGACTTCTTCCATCTGCTGTTCAACATGATCACGCTGTTCTTCTTCGGCCGCGCGATGGAGCCGATCTATACGGCGCATCTGGGTAGCATGGGTTTCCTGCTGTTCTATATCGGCGGGCTGGTGGTCTCGATCCTGCCGACCTTCCTGGCCAACCGGCACAACACCCGTTACCGCAGCCTGGGCGCTTCCGGCGCGGTGTCGGCGGTGCTGTTCGCCTTCGTGCTGGTGGCGCCGTGGGCGCGGATGGTGGTGTTCGTGATCCCGATGCCGGCGATCGTGTATGCGGTGCTGTACGTGGCTTATTCGATCTGGATGGATCGGCAGGGGCAGGACAACGTCAACCACAGCGCGCATCTGTGGGGCGCGGCGTATGGCGTGGCGTTTACCTTGATCATGAAGCCGGACCTGATCTCACACTTTCTTAGCGAACTGGCGCGGCCCCGCTTCTGAACGCCGCGGACCCGGAGTAAATCGCCGCCCGCAGGCGGCGTTTTCGCTCAGTGCGCATTCAACGCGCCGGGCCTAGCGTGGCGCCGTCAACCTTCCGAGGTGCGCCATGAAACGCCTGCTTGCTGGCCTGACCCTGGTCGCCGCTACCGCGGCCCTGTCGGGTTGTTACTACGATCCGGGCTATAGCTACGTCCGCAGTTCCACCTATGTCGGCGATGCCTATTACGGCTCGGGCGGCGGAACGGTGGTCTATGACGATGGCTATGCGCCGGCCTATCCCAGCTATTACGGCGGCGGATATTACGGCTGCTGCTACGCACCGCCGGTGACCGTGGGCATCAGCGGCGTGTGGTACGGCGGTGGTTCGCGCTGGCACGACCGTGGCGGCCGCTACTACCGCGGCGGTGGCGGCGGCTGGCGCGGCGGCAACTGGAGCGGCCATCGCGGCAGCTGGAGCGGCGGGCACGGCGGCCACTGGAGCGGGCACGGCCGTTGATACCACCCTGGCCCGCTGAGGGCCGGCCCGGCACAATCGCCGGATGAGCTATCCAGGCACGAAGCTGCCGCAACGACTCAACAGGCTCATCGTCCTCGTGGCGGTGGGCCTTTTGCTATCCGCCTGCGGCGGCTTGCGCTACTACGCGCACGTGGCGCACGGGCAGGGTGAGCTGCTGCTGAGCCAGCGCCCGGTGCAGAAGGTGATCGCCGACCCGGCGACCAAGCCGGCCCTGGCCAGGCGCCTGGAACTGGCGCAGCAGGCGCGCCGCTTCGCCACGCTGAAACTGGGGCTGCCGGACAACCGCAGCTACACCCGCTATGTGGAACTGGGCCGCCCCTACGTGGTGTGGAATGTCTTCGCCACGCCGCGCTATTCGGTGGATGCGGTGCGGCACTGCTTTCCGATTGCCGGTTGCGTGGCCTATCGCGGTTACTTCGATGACGCCAAGGCCAAGAAGGAGGCTGCCCGGCTGAAGGCGGACGGCAACGACGTCTACGTCGGCGGCGTGTCGGCGTATTCCACCCTGGGCTGGTTCGCCGATCCCATCCTCAGCAGCATGCTGCGCTGGGACGACGACGAGCTGGCCGGCACCATCTTCCACGAGCTGGCGCACCAGCAGATCTACGTGCAGGACGACAGCGCCTTCAACGAATCCTTCGCCAGCTTCGTGCAGGAGCAGGGCCTGAAGGAATGGCGCGCCTCGCGCGGCCTGCCGCCGCTGCTGGGGCGCGAGCAGGCCGAAGACGACGGCTTTACCGGGCTGGTGCTGGGACTGCGCGAGCGCCTGCGCAAGGCCTACGCCAAGGGCGGCGGCGACACCGCGCTGGAAGCAGCCAAGCAGGCGGAAATCGCCGCTTTCCGCGAGCGCTATCGCCAATGGCGCGAAGCGAACTGGCCCGACGATCACCGCTACGACGCCTGGGTGGCCGCGCCGATCAACAACGCGCGGCTGCTTCCGTTCGGCCTGTACGACCAGTGGAAACCGGCCTTCGCGGCGCTGTTCAGGCAGTCCGAAGGGCAGTGGCTGGTGTTCTATGCCGACGTGCGCCGGCTGGCGAAACTGCCGAAGGACGAGCGCGATCGCGAACTGCGGCGCCTTGCCGCGGAGCCATCCGCCGAGCCGGCTACGCAGGCCTAGATCGTTCCGGAGAGGAAACACTGTGTTGCCGTATGGACGTCCATACGGCTATCGCCGGTGTATGGTCGGGACTTTCGTGTGGTTGGAGTAGGCCCTTGAAGCTGGTGTCCTGGTGGCTCGGTATCCGTTTCTGGAAGCGCGTGCTCGCGGGTTTCGCGCTGGGTGCGCTGGCGGGCTGGCTGGGCGGACCGGCCTCCGTGGCATGGTTCCAGCCCCTGGGCGATATCTATGTGGCGCTGATCAAGATGATCGCCGTACCGCTGGTGTTCTTCGCCGTGGTCAACAGCGTTGCCAGCCTGCATGGCGTGCAGCGCATGGCGGCCTTGGGCGGACGCACCTTCCTGTGGTTCGCGGTGACGGCGGCCCTGGCCGTGGGCGTGGGGCTGCTGGTCGGGCATCTCACCAATCCGGGCCTGGGCGTGGGGCAACTGACCATGGCCGGCGACTACAAGGTGCGCGAAGTGCCGTCGGCGGTGAAGGTGCTGCTCGACGTGGTGCCGACCAATCCGTTCCGCGCGCTGTCCGAAGGCAAGATCCTCCAGGTGATCTTCTTCGCCGGCCTGCTCGGCCTGGCGCTGGTGAAGATCGGCGAGAAGTCCGCACGCCTGCGCGAGCTGTTCGGCGAAGCCAATGACGCCATGATCCAGGTCACCCGCTTCGTGCTGGAGATGACTCCGCTTGGTACCTTCGGCCTGATCGCCGCCCTGGTTGCCGGCTATGGCTTCGAGAAGCTGCTGCCGCTGGGCAAGTTCGTGCTGGCGCTGTATGCGGCCTGCGCGGTGCAGATCGTGCTGGTGTATGGCGGCCTGCTGCTGGCGCATGGCCTCAGCCCGCGCCGCTTCTTCCGCGGCGTGTTCCCGGCGATGCAGGTGGCTTTTACTTCGTCCTCCAGCTTCGCCTCGATGCCGGTGGCGCTGCGCAGCGTGACGCAGAACCTGGGCGTGTCGCCGGCCTATGCGTCCTTCGCGGTACCGCTGGGCGCCAGCATCAAGATGGACGGCTGCGGCGCGATCTATCCGGCGCTCAGCGCCATCTTCGTGGCGCAGTATTTCGGCCTGAGCCTGGAGCCTGCGCAGTACTTCGTGATCCTGCTGGCCTCGGTGCTGGGTTCGTTCGGCACGGCGGGCGTGCCGGGCACGGCCACGGTGATGGTCACCCTGGTGCTCAGTTCGGCCGGTCTGCCGGTGGAGGGCATCGGCTATCTGGTGGCGATCGACCGCGTGCTCGACATGATGCGCACCATGACCAATGTGACCGGCCAGATGCTGGTGCCGGTGCTGGTGGCGCGCGAGCAGGGGCTGCTGGATATGGACGTCTATCTGGGCGAGGCCGCGCCGGCCGGCCTGCAGGAACCCGCGCGCTGACTCAGGGGCCGTGCTTGCGCCCGGCCATATGGCGCAGATAGGCGAGCAGGGCATCCAGGTCGGCGTCGCTCAGCACCTTGGCATCGAAGCCCGGCATCTTCGCCTGCGGCCAGTGGCGCAGCGATTGCGGGTCGCGCACATAGGCGCGCAGCAGGTCGGCGCGCAGGTATTCGGTGGGGTTGTAGGGGACGTTGAGGTCCGGCCCCAGCCTGGCGTCGCCCTGGCCGTTGAGGGTGTGGCAGGCCAGGCAGATGCGCTGGAACACCTCGAAGCCGCGGCGTTCGGGGCTGCCGGCGGGCAGCGCCGGATCGGGCGAGATGGCGGGGAAACGCGCGGCGACCTGGTCCAGCTTGCGGATCGCGGCTAGCTGGTAGGGCCATTGCTCCGGATTGATGCCGCCGGCTTCCGGGTGCGTCCACACCACGTAGAACGGACCGGCGCTCTGGCTCTTGCCGGGGAGCGCAGGCCAGGGCTGGTGTGGGTCCTCTATGGCCAGCCAGGCCTCGGCGCCATGCCCATCCAGGATCAAGCCGGCCGGCACCTCGGCGGCGAAACCGTCGCTGGCGACGAACTGCAGGTGATCGCCGGTCTTGGCTTCGGCCAGCAGGGCCTTCAGCGGCACCGCGCGGTAGCGCATGGCGCGGTGGTAGGCGACGTCCTGCGGAATATCGATGGTCCGCGCATCCTGGCGTGCGGCGAGCTGGCTGCTTTCCAGCGTCTTCGCGCCGTGACCCAGATCGATCTTCAGCTCGGCCGCGCCGGCGGGCAGGGCGACGAGCAGGCAGGCGAGCAGGCACAGGCGTCGCAGCAGCAAGGGCATGGGCGGTTCCGGGGCGGGAAAGCGCCGCATTGTGGCATGCGTCCGCGGCGCGGAATGGCCGTGGAAACCGATGGTTGCGGCGGAAACGAAAAGCCGGATTTTGCCCGGGTTTTCCCAAGCTGGCGGAAACCTGAACCGATCTAAATCCGTACTTGAACTATGTCCCGGGCGACCACACTAATCTCCCATATCGCCGTGAGGCGAAATGAGATGGGGCAGAAAATCGCACCATCGGGGGCCGCCTCTGTTTCTCCCCCTCTTTGTTGAGGACGGCCTGACAAGACCCCGGTAGCTACTCCCTGGCTACCGGGGTTTTCATTTTCCGGGTCATGGAAAGCCGCGTCGGACTCGCGTTCCGCCGCGATGCACGGGGATAATCGCGGACGGCTCGCGCCGCTCCTTTCCCCGCCGGATCCCCGATGATCATCCGCTCCCTGCTCGATACCGACCTGTACAAGTTCTCCATGATGCAGGTGGTGCTGCACCACTATCCGGCCGCCCACGTCGAATACCGCTTCAAGTGCCGCAACCCGGGCATCGACCTGGTGCCGTATATCGAGGAGATCCGCAGCGAACTCGATGCGCTGTGCAGCCTGCGCTTCAGCGAGGACGAGCTGGACTACCTGCGCTCGTGGCGTTTCATCAAGAGCGACTTCATCGACTTCCTGGGCTTGTTCCAGCTCAACGCGAAGTATGTGCGGATCGAGCCGGCCGCCAGCGGCAACGGCGAGATCGAGATCCGCATCGAAGGGCCGTGGCTGCACACCATCCTGTTCGAGGTGCCGCTGCTGGCCATCGTCAACGAGGTGTATTTCCGCCGTAACGCCGCCGGCCTGGACCTGGCCGAAGGCCGCCGCCGCCTGCGCGACAAGATCGCCCTGCTGCGCGACACGCCCGGCTACGAACGCTGCCGCATCGCCGACTACGGCACGCGCCGCCGCTTCTCGCGCGAATGGCACGCCGAAGTGGCGCAAGCGCTGCGCGACGGGCTGGGGCCGAAGCTGGCCGGCACCAGCAATGTCTGGCTGGCGTGGAAGCTCGGCCTGACCCCGCTGGGCACGCTGGCCCACGAGTATCTGCAGGCGCACCAGGCGCTGGGGCCGCGGCTGCGCGACTCGCAGGTGGCGGCGCTGGAAACCTGGGCCAAGGAGTATCGCGGCGACCTGGGCATCGCCTTGTCCGACGTGTACGGGCTCAACGCCTTCCTGCGCGATTTCGATATGTACTTCTGCAAGCTGTTCGACGGCACGCGGCACGATTCCGGCGATCCGTTCGCCTGGGGCGAGCGCGTGCTGGCGCATTACCGCGCCAACCGGGTCGACCCGAGCAGCAAGGTGCTGGTCTTCAGCGACGGCCTGGATATCCCCAAGGTGATGCAGCTCTACGAACATTTCCGCGACCGCTGCCTGCTGGCCTTCGGCGTGGGCACCAATCTCACCAACGACGTGGGCCCGACGCCGCTGAACATCGTGATCAAGATGATCCGCTGCAACGGCCAGCCGGTGGCCAAGCTCAGCGACTCGCCGGGCAAGAACATGTGCGAGGACAAGGCCTACGTGGCCTATCTGCGGCAGGTGTTCGAGATACCCGCGCCGGCCGAGGAGGCCGCATGAGAGAGGAGTTGCAGCTCGCCACACGCTCGTCATTCCGGCCTGCGCCGGAATGACGAACAAAATAAAGCCGGGCAATGCCCGGCTTTTTCTTATGTGCCGAGCGATGCCGCTCAGAATGCCGGCAACACCGCACCCTGGTACTTCTGCTCGATGAACGCCTTGATCTCGGGACTGGTCAGCGCCTTGGCCAGCTTCTGCACGCGCGGGTCGTCCTTGTTGTCCGGACGGCCGACCAGGTAGTTCACGTACGGCGAATCCTTGCCTTCGATCAGCAGCGCGTCCTTGGTCGGATTGAGGCCGGCAGCGAGCGCGTAGTTGGTGTTGATCAGCGCCAGGTCCACCTCGTCCAGCGTGCGCGGCAGCATCGCCGCTTCCAGCTCGCGGAACTTCAGATGCTTGGGATTGGCGGTGATGTCCTTCTGCGTGGCCAGCTCGTCGTTCGGGTCCTTCAGCGTGATGATCCCGTGGCGCGCCAGCAGGAGCAGGGCGCGGCTGTTGTTGCTGGGGTCGTTCGGCAGGGTCACGGTGGCGCCGTCGGGCAGCTCGGCGATGTTCTTGAGCTTGCGCGAGTAGGCGCCGAACGGCTCGATATGCACGCCGGTGACGATGGTCAGCTGGGTGCCGCGCTGGCGGTTGAATTCGTCCAGGTAGGGCTTGGTCTGGAAGTAGTTGAGGTCGATCGCCTTCTCGGCGACCTGGGTGTTCGGCTGCACGTAGTCGGCGAAGACCTTGATCTCCAGGTCCACTCCTTCCTTGGCCAGCAGCGGCTTGACCTGCTTGAGGATCTCCGCGTGCGGCACGGCGGTGGCGGCGACCACCAGCTTCTGGCCACCGCCGGCGGCGTCGCCGGAGCCGGAGGACGAGCAGCCGGCCAGCGCGAGCAGGGCGGCCAGGGTGACGAGCAGCTTCTTCATGGGGTCAGGACTCTTGATGCGATGCACCAGAATAGCCGTCCATACGGCCGCTTGCCAAGCCGGCCACCGGCCTGGAGCTGGCCGTCACTGCCGGGTGTAGTGGGCCACCACGCGGTCGCCGACCATCTGCAGCAGCTGCACCAGCACGATCAGCAGCACCACGGTGACGAACATATAGTCCGACTTGTAGCTGAGATAACCATAGCGATAAGCCAGGTCGCCCAGCCCGCCGGCGCCGATCGCGCCGCCCATCGCGGTATAGCCGACCAGGGCGATGGCCGTCACGGTGATGCCGGCGATCAGCCCGCCGCGCGCTTCCGGCAGCAGCACGTGACGCACGATCTGCCAGGTGCTGGCGCCCATCGCCTGGCTGGCCTCGATCACGCCGCGCTGCACCTCGCGCAGCGCCGTCTCGACCAGGCGCGCGAAGAACGGCGCCGCGCCGATCACCAGCGGCGGGATCGCGCCGCGGATGCCGAGCTTGGTGCCGACCAGCACATAGGTCAGCGGCATCAGCACGATCATCAGGATGATGAAGGGGATCGAGCGCAGGATATTCACCGCCAGCGACAGCGCCGCATACAGCGCAGGCATCGCGCGCAGCTGGCCCTTGCCGGTGAGATACAGCAGCACGCCCAGCGGCAGCCCGATCAGCACGGTCAGCGCCAGCGAGCCGCCGAGCATCAGCAGCGTGTCGATGCAGGCGTGGCCGACCTCGGCCCAGTCGTCGACATTCGGAAACAGGCCCTGCAGCAGCGGCGCGCTCATCGGTTCAACTCCTCGATCTCGATGCCGGCGGCGCGCAGCGCCACCAGCGCGTCATCCAAGCGGCTGCCTTGCATGGCCAGGGTGAGCTGGCCGTAGGGCAGGTCCTTGATGCGGTCGATGCGGCCGGCCAGGATGTTGAAATCCACGCCGGTGTCGCGCGCCACGCGGCCCAGCGCCGGCGTCCAGGTCGCCTCGCCGCGGAACGACAGGCGCAGGATGCGGCCCGGCACCTCGGTATACGGCGCCAGTTCGCCGGCGGCTTCTTCCGGCAGCGCTTCGTTGACGAAGCGGCGCGTGGTCGGGTGCTGCGGATGCAGGAACACATCCGCTACCGCGCCATGCTCGACGATGCGGCCGGCATCCAGTACCGCCACGCGGTCGCACACCCGGCGCACCACATCCATTTCGTGGGTGATCAGCACGATGGTGAGCTTCAGCTCGCGGTTGATCTCCGCCAGCAGGTCCAGCACCGAGGCGGTGGTCTGCGGATCCAGCGCGCTGGTCGCCTCGTCGCACAACAGGATCGACGGCCGGTTGGCCAGCGCGCGGGCGATGCCGACGCGCTGCTTCTGTCCACCCGAAAGTTGCGCAGGGTATTTCGCCGCATGCGCCTCCAGGCCCACGCGGCGCAGCAGTTCGTCCACCCGCGCCTTGATCCGGCCCGCGTCGTTCTCGCCGGCCAGGCGCAGCGGGAAGGCGATATTGTCCGCCACCGTCTGCGAGCTGAGCAGGTTGAAATGCTGGAAGATCATGCCGATGCGCCGCCGCTGCGCGCGCAGCGCGGCATCGCCCAGGGTGGTCATCTCGGTGCCGTCGATGCTGATGCGGCCGCCGCTGGGGCGCTCCAGCAGATTGATCAGCCGGATCAGCGTGGACTTGCCCGCGCCCGAATGCCCGATGATGCCGAACACTTCGCCATCGGCGATATCCAGGCTGAAGGGCTGCAGGGCGGGGATGTCCTGGCCGTCGACACGGTAGGACTTGTGGACTTCGGCGAAACGGATCACGACGGGCCTTGGACAGTGACCGAAGCCGGCATTCTATGCCAGGCGGGGCTTTGGCGTAGACTGCCGTGCACCCTTACCGGAGCTTCGCCATGACCACGGCCTACGACTTCAGCGCGCGCGACATCGACGGCAACGAGCGCTCCCTCGACGAATGGCGCGGCAAGACCCTGCTGATCGTCAATGTCGCCTCCAAGTGCGGCTTCACTCCGCAGTACGAAGGGCTGGAAAAGCTGTGGCGCGCCGGCCGCGACCAGAATCTGGTGGTGCTGGGCTTCCCCTGCGACCAGTTCGGCCACCAGGAGCCGGGCGACGAGGCCGAGATCAAGAACTTCTGCAGCCTCAGCTACGACGTGAGCTTCCCGATGTTCGCCAAGATCGAGGTCAACGGCGACGGCACGCATCCGCTGTACCAGTGGCTGAAGAGCGAGGGCAAGGGCATCCTCGGCAGCGAGTCGATCAAGTGGAACTTCACCAAGTTCCTGGTCGGCCCGGACGGCCAGGTGGTGAAGCGCTATGCGCCCACCGATACGCCGGAAAAGATCGGCAAGGATGTCAAGATTCAATTGGCCGGCTGAGCGGCCACCGTCTTCTCGGGCGTCGGCGTTTCCGCGCGCAGGCCGGCCAGTATTTCCGCAATCGCATCGATATCGCGGCTGGCGCCGGGCGCGCCGGCCGGCGGATCGTAGTTGTTGAGCATGATGGCGAAGGCCAGCCGTTCGCCGCCGGCGGTGGTGACATAGCCGGCAAGACAATGCACCAGCGACATGCTGCCGGTCTTCGCGCGCAGATTATTGTTGGCCGGCGTGTCGCGCATGCGCCACTGCAACGTGCCATCCACACCGGCCAGCGGCAGCGCGTCGAACAGCACCGGCGCATACGACTGCGCGGCGAGGAAGGACAGCAGGCGCGCCATCGCATTGGGCGTGCTCAGGTCGCGGCGCGAGAGGCCGGTGCCTTCCTCGATCACGGTGCTGCCGGGCGGCAGGCCCATCTGTTCCAGCAGCTGATGCATGCCGCGCATGCCCCAGTTCTCGGTGGTGAGAAAGCCGGTCGGCGGCGCCGGGCTCTGCATCGCCGCGGCCTGCGCGCGCACGCCGGCGATCAGCAGCAGGTTCTGCAGATACAGGTTCTGCGAGCGCTTGAGGCCGCGCTGCAGGATTTCGGCGACCGGCGGTGATTGCACTTCGGCGATGACGCTGGTGTCGTCGCGCAAGGCTTCGCCGCTCTGCGGCCAGTGCAGCGCGCGCACGCCGCCCTGCAAGGTCACGCCATGCCGCGCCAGCGCGGAGCGCAGCTGTTCGCCGGCGAACAGGGCCGGATCGAAGGCAGCGAGCTTGAAGCGCTGCGCCGGACTGCGCGCCGCGATGCTGCCGAACGCGTACAGCGTGCGATCGCCCGGCGCGCGATAGAGATTGATGTCGTTGCGCACGCCGCGCGCCGTGGTGAGGATGCGGTTGGCCACGTCGGGCACCGCGCCGGCGGGGTCGAGCGAAACGATCGCGGGCCTTCCTTCCTGGGCGGGCGTCACCGTCACGTCGACCTGGTTCTCCTGCACGCTCAGCGCGGAGGACGGCACCGCGAACCAGCTCTGCAGATCCGCCGCTTCCCAGCCCGAGCCCATCGATGGACTGGCGAAATAACTGTCATCCGCGACCAGTCCGCCCTTGACCGTGCGGATGCCGCGCGCCGCCACCTGCTGCGCCATGTGCTCGGCCCAATCCGCGGTGGCGCGGTCCGCGCCCAGGGTCGGGTCGCCCATGCCGTAGAGGATCAGCGGACCATCGAGCACGCCGTTGCGCACGTGGTCGCCGGCGAGCAGACGGGTGGGGATGCGGTAGTCGGGGCCGATTTCGCTCAAGGCCAGCGCGGCGGTGAAGAGTTTGGCGGTGGAGGCCGTCTGGTACAGCCGGTCGCCATCGTGGGCGTACAAGGTGCGGCCGCTGTCCAGCGACACCACCGCGATACCCCAGCGCGCGCCGGCAAAGCGCGGCTGCGCTATCTGCGCTTCGATGCGCGAGGCGAGCGGCAGGCTTTCGTCGGCGTGGGCGCCGCCGCACAGCGCGGCGGACAGGGCGAGCAGGGCGCTGATCCGTAGCAAATTCTTCATGGCGCGCAGTATTACGCAGCCTCGTGCAGATGCGGCAGCGGAGTGATCCAAGCTTCTCGCCGGCGCAGCCGCCAGGCGATCCAGCCCAGTCCCGCGCCGCGCACCGCCATGAAGGCGAGAAAGGCCAGCCACAGGCCGTCATTGCCCCAGGGACGCGCAGCCCAGGCGAGCAGGGCGAACAGCGCCACCGCGACGAGCATGCCGTCGCGCATCTCGCGACCGCGCGTGGCGCCGATGAACAGGCCGTCCAGCAGATAGCTCCATACCGCTACCACCGGCAGCGCGGCCAGCCATGGCAGCGCGTGATAAGCCACCGCGCGCACCTCCGGCAGGCTGGTCTGCAGATCCACGAACAGATGGCCGCCCGCGGCGAACAGCAGCGCATAGCCCACGCTGCCCAGCAGCGACCAGCCGCCCGCCACTACCAGGGCGCGGCGCAGAGCCTGCGCATCGCGCGCGCCGATGGCGTGGCCGCACAGCGCCTCCACCGCATTGGCCAGGCCGTCCAGGCCGAAGGCGGTCAGCATCAGTCCGTTGAGCAGCAGCGCATTCGCCGCCACGGTGGCGTCGCCCAGCCGCGCGCCGAGCAGGGAAATGCTGAAGAACACGCCTTCCAGCGCCAGCGTGCGGATAAAGATGTCGCGATTGACCATCAGCAGCGGCCGCCAGTGCGCCCAGCCGCGCAGCGCCTGCCAGTCCACCCGTCCCGGCCAGCCACGCACCGCGCGCCGCGCGCACCACAGGCCATACAGCGCGCCGCACCACTCGCCGCAGGCCGAGGCCAGCGCGATGCCCGGCACGCCCCAGCCGAAGCCGAGCACGAACAGCAGGTTCAGCGCGATATTCACCAGGTTGGCGACCAGCAGCAGCGACAGCGTGGTGCCGGCGCGCTGCGCGCCGATAAACCAGCCGGCCAGCGCGTAATTGAGCAGGGCCGCGGGCAGGCCGAGCAGGCGCAGCTGCAGATAGTCCAGGCCGCGCACGGCCAATGCCGGCGTGGCGTGCATCTGGCCGATCAGCCACGGCAGCAGCGGCAGCATCAGCAGACCCACGCCCACGCCGAACAGCGCGGCCAGCAGCAGGGCCTGCACCTGCACCGTGCGCAGGGCGATGCGGTCACCCGCACCCTCGGCCTGTGCGGCGAAGCCGGTGGTGCCCATGCGCAGGAAGCCGAGGCTCCATACCGGCAGGGCATAGATCGCGCTGCCCACCGCCACCGCGCCAAGATCCTGCGTCTGCGGCAGATGGCCGGCCACGGTGCTGTCGACCAGGGCCACCAGGGGCACGGTGAGGTTGGACAGGATCATCGGCATGGCCAGCGTCCACACCCGGCGATGGGTGGGGCGGTGGCGCCAGGCTTCGAGGATGGGCTGCATGGGTTGGCGGATGGCGGGGACGGGGCAGGGTAACGCCGCGCGGGCCGTGGACAACAGCGCATCGAGGCTCAAACTGGTAGTCTTTCCGGCCGTTGGCTTGCCGGCTCCCATCCATGCATGGGTTCGGACCGGTCCTTCTTTCTTTCCCTTTTGCGAGAACACCATGCAGATTGCCGAGCGCTCCGTTGCCTCCTTCCACTACACGCTGACCGACGACCAGGGTCAGGTCATCGACAGTTCCGATGGCCGCGAGCCGCTGACCTATCTGCATGGCGTAGGCCAGATCGTGCCGGGCCTGGAGAAGGCGATGACCGGCCGCCAGGTCGGCGACCAGTTCAAGGTCGACGTCGCGCCGGAAGAAGGCTACGGCGTGCACCACGCCGAGCTGACCCAGTCGGTGCCGCGCGAGGCGTTCCAGGGCGTGGAAGATATCCAGCCGGGCATGCAGTTCCAGGGCCATGGCCCGCAGGGCGTGATCAACGTCACTGTGACCGCGGTGGACGATGAGACCGTGCATATCGACGGCAACCATCCGCTGGCCGGCAAGACCCTGCACTTCGCCGTCGAAGTGACCGACGTGCGCCAGGCCACCGAGGAAGAGCTGGCCCACGGCCACGTCCACGGCGAAGGCGGCCACGAGCACTGAGTCATGACACGCGCCGGCCCGGTTTCGACCGGGCCGGCTTTTTTGTGGGCGTTTCGCACGGATCGCCCCAGCCGCCAGCTCAAGGATCGAGTCGCCATGCAGGAACCCCTGCGCATCGCCATCGTCGGCTACGGTGCCGCCGGCCAGGCCGCGGCCCTGTTTCTTGCCGCGCAGGGACATGCGCTGAGCGTGTACGAGCAGGCGGCGACGCCCGGCCCCGTCGGCGCGGGTTTCCTGCTGCAGCCCACCGGTCTTGGCGTGTTGTCACGCCTCGGTCTGCACGAAGGCGCGCTGGCGCAGGGGCAGCGCATCGAGCGCCTGCATGGCGAGAATCGCCGCGGCCGGCGTGTGATGGACATGCGCTATGCCGACCATATGCCCGAGTGTTTCGGCCTGGGCCTGACCCGCGGTTCCTTGTTCACCCTGCTGCGCGATGCGTACGGCGATGCCGAGCGCATCCATACCGGCGTGTGTATCGAAGCGGTGGCCGAGGATGGCGTGCATTTGCGCGATACCGGCGGCGGCAGGCATGGGCCGTTCGATCTGATCGTGGTCGCCGATGGCGCTCATTCGCGCCTGCGCCGCCATCTGCCGGAAGCGCAGCGGCGGCGCGAGGCGGTGTATCCCTGGGGCGCGATGTGGTGCCTGCTGCCTGCGGGCGGCTGGCCGCATGGCAGCGAGCTGCGGCAGCGCTATGCCGGTACGCGGGAGATGATCGGCCTGCTGCCGGTCGGGCGGCGCGTCGATCGCGAAGGGGCTTGGCTCACCTTCTATTTCAGCCTGCCGGGCGTGCAGGTGGATGGTTTCGACGATGCGGCGCTGGGGCGCCTGCGCCAGCGTGTGGCGGAGCTATGGCCGGAGGCCGCGCCGCTGCTGGAAGGCATCGATACGCCGGCACAGCTGCATCGCGCGCGCTATCGCGACGTGGTGCTGCGCCATCCGGTGCATGGCCGGGTGGTGTTCGTCGGCGATGCGGCGCATGCGATGAGCCCGCAGCTCGGGCAGGGCGTGAACATGGCGCTGCTCGATGCGGAAGCGCTGGCCGATGCGCTGGCCGTGCATGTCACGGCGGAGGAGGCATTGGCTGACTATGCGCGCCGCCGTCGCCATCACCTGGCGGTCTACCAGCGCATGAGCCGCTGGCTGACGCCGCTGTTCCAGTCGCATCGCGATGGACTGGCCTGGTGGCGCGACGTGGCCTTCCATCCGCTGAGCCGCCTGCCATTGGCGCGCGGCCAGACGCTGAAGATCCTTACCGGCACGAAAAAGGCCTGGTGGCGCTGACCACCAGGCCTGCGGCAAGCGCAATGCTCAGTACCAGTCGAGCAGGGAGATGCCCACGCCCAGGTAGGTCGCGTTGTGGTTGTAGTCGATCATGCTCTCGCCGTAGCCCTTGAACAGTTCCATATAGGCGCGCAGGTTGCCGGTGATCGGGAAGGCCCAGCTGAACTGCGCGGCGCCATGGCTGCGGCTGCCGCCGCGCAGCGAATGGCGCAGCATCAGGCCGAATTCCTGGCCGTTCCATTCGTGCACGATCTGCACGTCGCCGCGGCCCATGTAGTCGCTGATATCCGGATTGTTGTCGTCCTTGCCGTGTTCCGGCACGCGCCACCACGGGCGGAACATCACCGTCCAGCCGTCGCGCTCGAAGCCGACCTGGCCCATCACGCGGTTCCAGCTGCGCGACAGCGGATTGGAGCGGCCATTGGATTGATGGTTGACGCCGATGCCGAGCAGGCGGCCGTCCCAACCCGCCACCTGGTAGTTGGTGTTGAAGACCAGCATCGCTTCGGGTTCGTAATTGGTCTCGCGGAACGGACGCGAGAGCTTGTTGTTGTAGACCTGCCAGCGGGACGACTGCGTATAGCCCACCCACAGGTCGCCGGTGTCGCCGAACACGCCTTGCCACACCTTGGTCTTCAGGCTGAGCTGGAACTTCGCTTCGATGTTCTGCAGATCCTGCGGTGCGTCGACGGTGTTCAAGGGATTGGGGCTGCGCGGCTGCGCGTTCTGGTTGCTGGTGGCGAATACCGGCAGCAGGTATAGCGGCTTGTAGCCGCGCACATTGAAGGTGCCGAGCTTGCTTTCGGGCAACAGCTCCCAGCGCGAATCGAGCAGGGACAGCGGACGGCTCACTTCGGGATTGGCTTGCGTGGCGACCTCGCGCTGGCTCTTGTCGGCAGCAAACACGCCCGGCGCGATGGCGTTTTCGTTCATGCGCTTCTGCGCGGTGGGCAGGTTGACGCGGCCGGTGGCGTGGTCGTAACAGGCCAGGCGCTGCGCATCGCTTTCGATCGCGGTGCAGGCGCGGATATCCATCGGATCGGGGTTCTGCGCGGACACTTGCATGCTGGCAGCCAGCAGCAGTGCCATCGCGAGGATCGGTCGCATCATTGCGTACTCCACGAAAGACGAGCCCATCCGGGCGCGGGGGGAATGCTGGGGAAAGGCGCGGCCGAACGTGGGTGCCGCACACGAAAACGCCGGCCGCGGTTTACCGCGGCCGGCGTCAGGGTGCCGGAAGCTCAGCGCTGCTTCAACCAGCGTGCGTAGGCGGTCTTGTTCAAATGATGCGAACCGCCGGATGCATGCAGAAAGTCGTTGGCGAGCGGCGGATAGGCAGAAGCGTCGTCTTCGGTGACATACGCCTTGCCGTTGGCGAGCGTGGCGAAGTCCGGCGGCGGGCCGGCATCTTTCACCGCGGGCACACTCGAGTTGACGGTCACCTGGCCTTGCGCGCTGTTGAATTGCGCGCTGTCCTGGCCGGGTTGCGGCGGGGGCGGCGGCGGTTGCGGCATGGATTGGGCCTGCGACTGCGGCATGGGCTGCGGCTGTGCCTGCGGTTGGGGTGGCCGTGGCGGCATCGGCTCCGGCTGTGCCTGAGGTTGCGGCGGAGGCGGCATGGTCTGCGCCGGCTGGTTCTGTGCCATCAGCGCGCCCGCGAACAGCAGGGAGCCGGAGGCGAGAAGAGTGAGCAGGGGAGTGCGGGGGTTCATCATCAGTGCTCCATGCCAGAATGACTGGCTCGAGGACGGAAGGCGCGGGAGCCGTCGGTGACTGCAAGATCGGGCCACTCATGCATGTCCCGCGCTGAGGACAACGCTAACAAAGGGCGGGTAAATGCCTGCACAACCATTCGATGCGATGGACGTGAAAAATGCGTCATCGCCGTCTGCAGATTCGTCGGTGAAATCGCGCCTGAGCCTGGCGCAGGCGCAGCGTCTGCAGTTGGCGGCGCAGGGGCTGCTGCGCGCACCGCGCCGGCGCGCGCGCCGTGACGATGTCGTCGATGCGATCGCGCGCATGCGCCTGCTGCAGATCGATACCATCCATGTGGTGGCGCGCAGTCCTTACCTGGTGCTGCATTCGCGCCTGGGCGATTACGAGCCCGCATGGCTCGATGAGGCGCTTGCGCAAGGCAGGCTCGCCGAATGCTGGGCGCATGAGGCCTGCTTCGTGCCGGCGGCGGACTATGCATGGCATCGCGCGTGGAGTGTCCGCCGCGGCACGCATTGGGCGCATCGCCATGCCGAGCGCATGCATCGCGAGCAGCGCGAAGGCATGGACGCAATGCTCGAGCGCATTCGCGCGAAGGGTCCGGCGCGCGCGGCGGATTTCGAGTGCGAGGAGCGTGGTGCAACGAGCGGCTGGTGGTCGTGGAAACCGGAGAAGCGCTGGCTGGAGGCGTGGTTCGCGCTGGGCGAGCTGATGGTGAGCCGGCGCGAGCGCTTCCAGCGCGTCTACGATCTGGCCGAACGCGTGATCGCGGGGCTGCAGCCCGCATTTGACGACGCGCCGCTGGGCATGGAACACGAGGCTTTGCGGCAGCGCTTTATTCTCGATGCCGTGCGCGCCCTGGGTATCACGCAGGCGCGCTGGATCGCTGACTATCACCGCCTCAAGCCTGCGGTCACCGATCGCGAGCTCGCGCCGTTGGTCGCGTCAGGCGAACTGATCGAAGTGGCGGTGGCGGACTGGAAAGTGCCGGCCTATGTGCATGCGGACCATGCGGGTTCTCTGGCGCAGGCAGCGCGCGGCGGCCTGCGCGCGACCTACACCACGCTGCTGTCCCCGTTCGATCCGCTGATCTGGGACCGGGCCCGGGCGCAGGCGATGTTCGGCTTCGAATACACCATCGAGTGCTACGTCCCGGCGCCGAAGCGCCGCTACGGCTATTACGTGCTGCCGATCCTGCGCCGCGGGCAATTGGTGGGGAGGCTCGATGCCAAGGCGCATCGAGCCGAATGTGTATTTGAGGTGAAGGCGCTCTATCTGGAAGAAGGCCAGACGCCGACGCCGGAGTGGATCGCCGACGTCGCCGAAGCGATCGCGGTGACCGCACGCTGGCATGGCACGCCGAAGATCCGGCTGGGGCGCTGCCGCCCCGCGAGCGTGGCGGCAGCGCTGCGCGCGCATTGGCGCGGGATGGACTAAGCCTTCAGTGCGAACCGCCGCTGGCCGGCGCCACCGGCTGCGCCGCGCAGGACTTGCCGTGCAGAGCCTGATGCAGCTGGTTGGCCAGCGAGGTGCAGCGGTTGCCGAGCTGCGGACGGATATCCGGATCCAGCGAATCGCGCAGCAGGCTCTGCCGCATCGCCTCGTAGCGACCCTCGATCTGGTCCGCCGGATAGATCCCGGCGGCCTGGTGGCAGGCGATATACGTATTCAGATAGTTGTCGCAGGCGGGGACGCCGGTCTGGTCCGGCAGAGCTTCGGCGGGCTCAGCCTTGGGCTTGCTGGAGGGGGCGCGGGTGGTGCTGGAGGGCGCCGTGCCGCGGCTGGTGCTGGTGGTTGTCGTGGTGGTCGTGGAAGAGCTGGGACGGGTGGTCTTGTCGTTGCATCCGGCCAGGACAAGCCCGCCGGCGAGCACGAGCAGGGCAAAGCACGAGGGAAGTCTGGTCATGAGCATCTCCTTGACTGTCGGCCCCGGGTCGGCCGTGCCGCGATATGGAAAGTAGAGCAAGGCCCGGTTGCGAAAAGCAGTCGCACTAGACAATGAGCGTCGTAAAGAAAAGCTGAATCGGGCGCCGATTTGGCTTGAAGGGCGGGCCGGAATGCTGCCGTGATTATTTCCGTTCAGCTTCCCCCCAATGCCACCTGTTCGCTTTCCGCCCTTTAAAACAGCTATGATGCTCGGACTGTGTTTGCCGGGGTCACCTGTTTTGTGACCCGATGCCGCTGATCAGCGATCCGCTTCATCGCCTCACCCCTAGGGTTTTCCTTAGCAGCTCAGTAAGTCGGCCCTTCCAGGTGGAAGGGCTGAGCCTCAATCAAAACCTTTAGGAGTGTTTCATATGTCTGATCGTCAGATCGGTACCGTCAAGTGGTTCAACGACGCCAAGGGCTTCGGCTTCATCAGCCGTGACAATGGCCCGGACGTGTTCGTCCATTTCCGCGCCATCCAGGGCAACGGCTTCAAGAGCCTGGCCGAGGGTGACAAGGTCAGCTTCAAGGTCGTGCAGGGCCAGAAGGGTCTGCAGGCCGACGAAGTCATGAAGGCCTGATTCAGGCTTTCTTGATCGATTGAAAAGGCCGGGCAGCGATGCCCGGCCTTTTTTGTGCGCCTTGCATCCCCCGGGTTTTTCTGCATATCGGTGGGAAAAATCCGTTATGCTCGGGTCACTGTGTCTGTCAGGTCACGCGTGCCCCGATGTACGGTTTCACCCGCATCGCTCCACCGATTCCCTGCATGCCCAGTAAGTCGTCGGTCGCAAGGGGGAGGCCGGCCTGTCTCAGTGTCGATTCGATCGGAGTGAGTCATGTCGGATGGTAATCGTGAAACCGGCACGGTGAAGTGGTTCAACGACGCCAAGGGGTTCGGCTTTATCAGCCGCGAGAACGGGCCCGATGTCTTCGTGCATTTCCGCGCGATTTCGGGATCCGGGTTCAAGAGCCTCAAGGAAGGCCAGAAGGTGACCTTCAAGGTGGTCACCGGGCAGAAGGGGCTGCAGGCTGAGGACGTCGCGCCTGCCTGAGGGTCGGAGCAAGAAAACCGCCGCAAAGAACGAAAGCCGGGCGTCACTGCCCGGCTTTTTTGCGCGCTGCGTAGCGGCCCGGCTGCTCATCACTTCGCCTTGAAAAAAATACGCTATGCTCCCTTCACTGTGTTCGCTAGGCCACGCGCGTGCCACGATGTCCCGGCCCATGCCCCGCATCGCCTCACCGGTTCCCTGCAGCTCAGTAAGTCGTCGGCCGTAAGGGGGAGGCTGACTTGTCTCAAATCGAATCGATTGGAGTAAGTCATGTCGGAAGGTAATGGCCGTGAAACCGGCACGGTGAAATGGTTCAACGATGCCAAGGGGTTTGGCTTCATCAGCAGGGCAAGCGGCAAGGAGGACGTGTTCGTCCACTTCCGCGCGATCCAAGGCACGGGCTTCAAGAGCCTGAAAGAAGGGCAGGCGGTGACTTTCAAGGTGGTCAATGGCCAGAAGGGCCTGCAGGCCGAGGAAGTGATGCCGGTCTGATCTTCTAGATCAAACCGAACGAAAAAGGCCGGCGCAAGCCGGCCTTTTTCTTGCGCGCTGTCTCCGCGGGAACGCGTGCTAGCCTGCCTTTTCCCGCTACTGGAGATCGCCGTGCAGGAAGCTTCCCCCGACGCACCGACCGCCGTCGCGCCCGTCGTGGCGAGCGACGGCGCAGCTTCCGAACTGCTGCTGATCCTGCCCGCGGAAACCCCGGCGGGCCTGCTGTACTGGCTGCCGGCCATGGGCGTGCCGGCGCGGCATTACCTGCCGCTGGCGCAGGCGCTTGCCGCGCGCGGCCTCGCCGTGGCCCTGCATGAATGGCGCGGCATCGGCTCCAGCAACCGGCGCGCCGGAAGGCGCAGCGACTGGAGTTTCCGCGAACTGCTGAGCCTGGATCTCCCGGCCGGACTGGCCGTGGCGCGCGAACGCTGCCCGGGCCTGCCCTGCGCGCTGGGCGGGCACAGCCTGGGCGGCCAGCTCGGTTCGGTCTATACGGGCCTGCATCCGGATGCCTTCGACGCCCTGGTCCTGGTGGCCAGCGGCTCGCCGTACTGGCGGCGCTTCCGGCATGGCGCGGCGATCGGCGCGTTCTATGCCATGGCGCCCGTGCTCGCTGGACTGTTCGGCCATCTGCCGGGGCGGCGGCTGGGTTTCGGGGGCAACGAGGCGCGCGGCGTGACCGCCGACTGGGCCCGTGCCGGACGCACCGGGCGCTACGCCGCCACCGGCCTGCCGGACGATCTGGAAGCCGCCCTGGCGCGCGTCCGGCTGCCCCTGCTGGCCCTGCGCCTGCGCGATGACTGGCTGGGCCCGCAGGCTTCCCTGGACTGGCTGCTGGGGAAGATGCCGCAGGCGCGTGTATCGCGTTCCGTGCTCGAGCCGGACCAACTGGGTGTGCCGGCCGACCACTTCGCCTGGATGAAGCAGCCGGCGGCAGTGGCCGCCGCCGTCGCGGACGGCCTGGCGCCGACATGGCGGCATCCCGCCTCTTGAAGCCGCCGCCCACCGCCGGCATGTGGCGGGTTCATTCCATAGCCGGCCGTTCCCCATGAAGCTGTTCACGCCCTTGGTCCAGCGCAGCCTGACCCTGCGCAATCGCATCGCCGTCGCGCCGATGTGCCAGTACTCCGCCGTCGACGGCATGCCCGACCACTGGCACCTGGTACACCTGGGCAGCCGCGCCGTGGGCGGCGCCGCGGTGGTGATTGCCGAGGCCACGGCGGTTTCGGCGGAGGGCCGCATCTCGCCCCAGGACGTCGGCCTGTGGAACGACGCCCAGCGCGACGCCTGGCGCCCGATCACCCGCTTTATCGATGTCCAGGGCGCCATCGCCGGCGTGCAGCTTGCCCATGCCGGGCGCAAGGCGAGTTCGCTGCGCCCGTGGGAAGGCGGCGGTTCCTTGTCGGACGGCGCGTGGCAGACGGTGGCGCCCTCGGCGATCCCGTTCGACCAGGGCTGGCACACGCCGCAGGCGCTGGACGGGCAGGGCCTGCGCCAGGTCGTCGCCGATTTCCGCCACGCCGCCGAACGCGCACTCGCCGCCGGCTTCCGCCTGGTCGAACTGCATGCCGCGCACGGCTATCTGCTGCACCAGTTCCTGTCGCCGCTGAGCAACCAGCGCGAAGACGCCTACGGCGGCAGCTTCGAGAACCGCACGCGCCTGCTGCGCGAAGTGATCGCCGCGGTGCGCGAGGTCTGGCCGGCGGAGTTGCCGCTGTGGCTGCGCATCTCCGCCACCGACTGGCACGAGGGCGGCTGGGATATCGAACAGAGCTTGCGCCTGGCTGGCGAGCTGACGGCGCTCGGCGTCGATCTGGTCGACGTCTCCAGCGGCGGCCTGGTGCCCCACGTCAAGATTCCGCTCGGCCCCGGCTACCAGGTGCCGTTCGCCGCGCGCATCCGCCGCGAGGCGGGTATCGCCACCGGCGCGGTGGGCCTGATCACCGCATCCGAACAGGCCGCGCGCATCGTCGAAGAGGACGACGCGGACCTGGTGCTGATCGCCCGCGAAAGCCTGCGCGATCCGTATTTCCCGCGCCGCGCGGCGCAGGAGCTGGGTGCGCCGATCGACGCGCCGGTGCAATATCGAAGGGCTTGGTGAAAAGGAAACGCGACGTGGACCAGAACCCGCTGTTGATCGAAGGCCGCCTGCACGACCTGGGCGATGGCTTTACCGTGCGCCGCCTGCTGCCGGTGCTGCAGGCCCGCCATGTCGGCCCGTTCGTGTTCTTCGACCTGATGGGGCCGGCGGATTTCGCGCCGGGCAAGGGCATCGACGTGCGGCCGCATCCGCATATCGGCCTGGCCACGGTGACCTGGCTGTTCGACGGCGCGATCCGCCATCGCGACAGCGTCGGCAGCCTGGCCGATATCCGTCCCGGCGAAGTGAACTGGATGACCGCCGGCCGCGGCATCGCGCATTCCGAGCGCACGCCGCCGGAGGAACGCCGCGACGGCCAGCGCATGCATGGCGTGCAGGTGTGGGTGGCGCTGCCGCGGCAGGACGAAGAGGTGGAGCCGGAGTTCCATCATCACGCCGCCGACGCCTTGCCGCGCATCCGCCGCCCGGGCGCCGAGCTGGTGCTGATCGCCGGCACCGCGTACGGCGAGCGCTCGCCGGTGAAAGTGTTCGCGCCGATGTTCTTCGTCGAAGCCACGCTGGAAGCGGGCGCTGAACTGGACTGGCCGCAGGAACATATCGAACGCGGCGTCTGCGTGATCGATGGCGAGGTGACCTGGGGCGAGCTCACGGTTCCGGCCGCGCATACCGCCGTGCAGACCGGCGACACCGCCGCGCCGCTGAAAGCCGCGGTGCGCAGCCGCGTGATGCTGTTCGGCGGCGCGCCGCTGGATGGCGAACGGCATCTGTGGTGGAACTTCGTCTCCAGCCGCAAGGAGCGCATCGAGCAGGCCAAGCTGGAATGGCAGGAGCAGCGCTACGGCAAGGTGGTGGGCGACGAGGAAGAATTCATTCCGCTGCCGGTGCGTTGATGCTGCGGGCGCGCATGCGCCTGCACGTGCGCGGCGCTAGGCTGCATCGATGCCAGAAGGAATCCGCATGTCCGCTTATGCCAGCTTCCGCGAGTTCTATCCGTTCTACCTGGGTGAACACAGTGACGTGAATTGCCGGCGCATGCATTTCGCCGGCAGCACCCTGGTGCTGGCGGTGATCGCGTTCGCCGTTGTCACAGGACGCCTCGCCTGGCTGTGGCTGGTGCCGGTGGCCGGCTATGGCTTTGCCTGGATCGGGCACTTCGTGTTCGAGAAGAACCGCCCGGCCACCTTCCGCCATCCGCTGTACAGCCTGATGGGCGATTGGGTGATGTACTGGGACGTGCTGCGCGGGCGGGTGAAGCTGTAGGCCGCCTCAGCGGTATTTCTGGTGGCAGGCCTGGCAGGTCTCGCCCACCGGCTTCAGCGCCGCGGCCAGCGCCGCGCAATCCGCCGGCGCGGCCTGCACCGCCGCCTGCAGGCGGGTATGCAGCTGGTTCGCTTCGTCGATAAAGCCCTGGTCGACGCCGGGGAAGGCGGGGACGATATCCGCCGAGGTGGACAGCAGCCGCTGCAGGTGTTCGCCATTCGCCGCCGCTTCGCAGCGCTGCGTCTTGACCACATTGCGCAGCTCGCCCGAGTGATGGGCCATCACCGCCATCACCGCATGCGGGAAGGGATTGCGCTGCTTGAGCGCGTTCATCGCGAAGACCGTGCCGACGATGCCGATGGCCAGGCCGAGGACGATCAGAAGTGCTGCGCGCATGCTTGCCTATCCGCTGGAAACAAACCGTTCGCGAGGTTAGCACGGTGCCTGGCGACGCCCGGCGGCCGGGCCCGCTAAAATAGGCCGCTTTACGTAGCCGCCGGTCTGCCTGATGTATCCGATCCTTTCTATCCGCCGTGGAGCGCACGCATGAACGACGTGGCTTTTCCCGCCGAACGCTTCCAGGGCGTGGAACGCCTGTATGGCGTCGGCAGCGTCGAGCGCCTGCGCCAGGCGCATGTCTGCGTGATCGGCATCGGCGGCGTCGGTTCGTGGGCGGCTGAGGCGCTGGCGCGCAGCGGCATCGGGCGGCTGACCCTGATCGATGCCGACGAGGTCTGCGTCTCCAATACCAATCGCCAGCTGCATGCGCTGGACGGCGAATACGGCAAGCCCAAGGTCGCGGTGGTCGCCGCGCGCGCACGGGCGATCAATCCGGCGATCCAGGTCGATGCGATCGAGCGCTTCCTCACCCCGTCCACCCTGGACGAGCTGCTGGACCGCGGCTACGACGTGGTGCTCGACGCCTGCGACGCGTTCCGCGTCAAGCTCGAAGCGATCGCCTGGTGCCGCCGCCGCAAGCTGCCGGTGGTCAGCGTGGGCTCGGCCGGTGGCCGCACCGATCCGACCATGATCCGCGTGCGCGACCTGTCGCGCACCGAGCACGACGCCATGTTCAGCCTGATCCGCAAGAAGCTCCGCCAGGATTTCGGCTTCCCGCGCAATCCCGATCGCTACTTCGGCGTATCGGCGGTGTACTCGCTGCAGAACGTGCAGTACCCGCAGCCGGACGGCACGGTCTGCGGCACGCGACCGCCCGGCGGCGACGCTTTGAACCTTGCCTGTGGCGGCGGCCTCGGCGCCGCCACCCACGTGACGGGCGTGTTCGCTTTCGTGGCCGCAGGCAAGGTGCTGGAGAAAGTGCTGGAGAAGAAAGCCGCCGCCTGAAACCCGCCCTCGGCAGTAGTGCCTCTGGGCGGGTACGGGCCGATCGGTTAGGCCAGAATGGTCAACTCCATGGCCTTGGCGGTGACGCGATTGGCGCCCGTCGCCCGCACGAACAGCGTGAACTTGCCAGGCGTGGGCGGGATCAGCCACTCGCCCCACACGTGCTCCGGCGCGCCACCGGCAAGCGCAGTCAAGGCCGTCATGCCGAGCAGTTGTCCACCCTGCTGCGGATCGCCGAGAAACACTTCGGCCCAGCCATCGGCGTGCTGCGCCAGCTCGGCGCCGACCTTGATGCGGAAGCTGGCGTACTGGCCGCCCACCAGCGCCACCTGGCCCGAGACCAGTTCGCCATGCGCGTTGCGCACCGCCAGCGGCTCGGACGGCAGCGTCAGCAGGGCAGGCGTCTGCGGCGTTTGTGCCGACGCAGCCAGTGCCGCTGACATCACCACCAACGGGAACCATCCCTCCTTGTTCTGCGCCGGGCTGTCGTTGGTGATGGTGATGGCGTTATGGGTAGTTGCCTGACCGCTGGCGCTTTCGACCGTCGGCACAAAATAGATGGCGCTGCCATCTGCCGACACGACGCCGGAGCGGTATTCGTTGCCCGGCTTGACCTTGGCGTTGCCGGTGCTGCTGGAGATGCGGATCACCGTGGCCGACGAGGTCAGCGCATCGGGGTTGATCTGCAATCCCGCCGTCTTGAACGCCGCCGATTTCTGCAGCGCGGAAGCCAAGGCGTTGAGCACTTCGGCCTGGCCACCGCCGCCCTGGCTGATGTATTGGATGGTCTCCAGTACCCGCTTCTGCTGATCCTGCAGCGCGATCGTGTACTTGACGCCGGGCAGCGGGATATTGCGCAGGCGGATCACGGCGAAATCGGTATGGCGCACATGCGTCTGCGGGGCCAGCGTACCGTTGGCGCGTTTCCAGCGGATCTCGTTGTCGGGATCGACCACGGCGTAGATGCGGTACTCGCGCTTGGCGATGTCCGCCGGCAGCGCGGGCGGCTCGAACGCGCAGCGGGCCCGGCCGATGCCGCGCGGCGGAATCACATGTTTGTCGTCGGCAGCGGTGCGCTGGCTGTCCGGATGCGGATGCGCGGGGTCAGCCAGATTGGCGTCGAAGAATTCGACATAGACGGTGTCGATGGTCACGCGGTTGCCAGTCTCTTCGCGCGAAACGGAGTCGACCTCGACATAGTCGAAGCGCAGCTTGACCGGCTTGCTGCTGCCGTCGGGCGCCAGGCCGAGCTTGCTGCCGAGGCTGAAGTTATGCACGCGCGCCTCAAGCATCAGCTTGGTGCCCGGCTTCACCGCACCCGATACCGGCGTAAGCAGGCCGGTCGTCTTGCTTGGGGTCGCGTAGTAGGCCAGCCCGCCTCGGATGCGGCGGGCGTTGTCGAGCGTATTGAAGCCGCTGCCATCCGGCAGGAAGCGATACGGCAGATTGAGCGCGGCGTCCGGCGCGGCATAGGTTTTCGCCCACCATTCCTGGCCGACACCTTCGCTGAAGCTGGTGGCGCTGGACATCTTGAGCGTGCCGTCCTTGGTCGCGTAGAACATCGGCTGGAAGGCGTAACCCATGTTCTTGTTGAAGCTCGGCTTGGTCAGCTGCAACTTCCGGGTGCGCGCGCCGGTGATGTTCTCGAGCTTCTGGTTGTTCCAGCCGTGACTGCCTCCCGTCGACGTCTTGAAACTCGCCTTGAAGTTCGTGCTCATGACGAGATAGTCCGCATTCGCCTCGAACGAGACCGTGGTATCGGAGCTGCCGCTCAAGGTCTTGCTGTACTCGAAGCTGCTCGTGCCCGTCGTGGTGGTGCTCCAGCTGATGTCCTGGGTTTCGCTGTTGCCGTTGCAGAAATACAGGACCGGTGTGGTCAGTGGTTCGGTCACCGTGACGCTTTGCCCGGGCTTGTCGCCAGGGCGGCGGATTTCGCCCATGTCGGCCGGCGCGTAGGCGACGCTCATGCCCGGCGCAAGCACCGGATAGCTCAGCGCGTTGCCGTTCTGGTGCATAGGCTGGTAGACATCCGGCAGCGTGCTGCCGTCGCACGATACCGCCTGCTGCGGAAACGGGCGCGGCACCGAGATATCGACGAACACGTGGTCGCCATTAGCCGCCTTGCGGCCCAGCACGCGGTAACGATAGATGTCGACGGTGCGCAGCACATAGCTCAGCGCATCATCGCAATTGGTGCTCGCCGACAGCTTGGTGGCGAGGCTGCTGGCGGCGCTGTTGTACTCGCTGCTTTTTTCGTTATAGGCATAGCCGAACTTGACGGTCTCGCTCACGTTGATCGACATGCCGGTTTTCTTGATATCACCCACCGTGACACCGGCACCGATGGTGAGTTCGTCGCTATGGTTGAAGGTGTTCGCCACGGTATTGGTGTGGGCGGTAGTCACCTGTTTGCTCTGCTCGTCGGTGTAGGTGATGTTGAAGCCCGTGTGGAGGCTGACGTTGACGATGCCCAGCGGGGTCGGCGGATCGTTGTTGGGCAGATAGTCGATGTGCTTGGGCGGCTCCTGCAGGACGTAGTTGGTGCTGACGATGTTGTTGATGCTGATGCGCGTCGGCGGCCCCAATCGGGTCGAACGTCCTTTGAAATCGTAGGCCACGATAGCGATGCCGGTGTTGGTGGCGTTGCTGAAACCGGGGTCGCTTGAATCGTTCCTTTCGTCGTAATGCGCAACGGTGATCCCCTGATCGCCATCGATGTTGAGGGTGCCCCGATGCAGCGTCACCACACCGAGCCTGCCCGGGCCGTTGTTAGTGAGACTGGCCATCACCAGGGTGTCGGTCGGCGATGGTGGATTGAGCTGGCCGTCGAACAGGTTGGCCGCCTTGGCGTCCAACTGCACGATCAGCTCGCCGGTGTCGCGGGTCTGAGCCTGTCCATACCAGGAGAAACTCCACGCCGGCGCCGCCGAGCCATCGCCGCCGGCCTGCGCCGCGGAGATGTTGAAGCCGACCGCCTTGACGTAGTTGTAGGTGTCTTCGGAGGCGAACGGCTTGTGCTCGGTGGCCAGCACGGAGTACACCACCGCCAGTTGCTTGCGGCCGAGCGTATGGCCTTTGGCCGCATCGAGCCGGTACTGACCCGCCGCCAAGGCGAACACCTGCTTTCTGGGCCCCTGCAGGAACACCGGATCCGGCGTTCTCGTACGGCTTTTGAACTGGTCCCGGTCGATCGCCTTGTGGCGATGCCGTACCGCCAGCACGTTGCCCTCCGTGGCGGCGTAGTACGGATCGCGATCGAGCATGGTGACGATCAGGTTGCAGATGTTGTCGCTGTTACCGGTGCGGCGACCGTCAGCGTGATAGATCACCGCCACCTGCTCGCGTCCCAGGCCGACCAGCGCGCCATCCATCCTGCGCTGTCCGGTCAGCCCCAGGAAATCGCCGACCGCCACATCGAGCCCTGTGTTGCCTGTGACGTTGTCGGCCACCGTGATCTTCTCGCGTTGGATCAGGCTCGTGCTCCGTGCATCGGCATTGACTACATAGTCATAGACGACGGCCTGGATACGAGTCTTCTCGGGATTCCCGCGCTCCGCCGCGTTGTAGACGACCAGGATCTGCCGCTTGCCGTTGCCGCTGAAGTCGCCCGTCTTGACGATCACCGTGCCGGGCCTGCGCTCCGACTCGCCCAGCCGCGGCAGAAAAGCCAGCGGATCCGGCAGGCGGATCGCGGTATGCGAGCCCCGCGCGCCCCATGCGAAGTTGAACACTTCCAGCGTCAGGTCGCGGTCGGTGGTCTCGCGCACGGTGATGATCTCGTCACGCGTGCGCCCGTCGATCACCAGGCCATCGAGATCGGCGATCGCCAGCGCCCCCGGAGTCTGCATGTGCATGCGGTCGGCACGCAGATCCACTTTATCCGTAAAGGTGAAGGATGGAAGTGCGGGGTCTGCCGCCTTGGCGGCGCTGCCCAGATTGGAAATCTCCCACGTGACTTGTGCGAGCTCGTTAGTGAGATTTATCACCGCATGGCGCTTGAGCGCAAAACATTCGTCGTAATCGTCCGTCATGACGCGCCCTGTAGCCACGGCGTGGCGCAGATAGGCGTCCGCCGTGCCATTGCTGGCTTCGAAGCTATGGGACGTCGACGCACACAGCTCACGATTTTCCGTGAACAGATGCGCATTGAACTTGGCCTGCGCGTTGCTCCTGGACCAGGTCAGCACGCCCAGGCCCTCGTCGCGGAACAGCACGCGGCTGTTGGCGTTCTGGCCGAACGGATCGGCGGCGCCGGGGCCACCCTGTGCATGGAGCGACTGCGCGGCAAAACCTTCTTTCGTATCGACAAACATGATGTCCCCCTCATTCATGACAGCCGGCGGATGCCCTGGCAACCGTTGAGGGGGCGACGCTATCACTTTGAATGCGGCCGGTATGTAGCACAAATGCGCCACGCGGCTGGTGCGGGAACTTGAGTCGTGACGGCGCCTGAAACGCGGACGGGCAGGCCGCGAGGCCTGCCCGTCATCGCGATCCGGCGGGGCCGGACTTACCAGCCCATGTAATGACCGCCGTTGATCGCCAGGTTGGTGCCGGTGATCCATGCCGCTTCCTCGCCGGTGAGGAAGGCCACCGCATGCGCGATCTCCTCCGGCTTGCCGAGGCGGCCGACCGGAATCTGCGCCACGATCTTCTCGCGCACTTCCTCCGGCACCGCCATCACCATGTCGGTGGCGACATAGCCCGGCGACACGGTGTTGACCGTGATGCCGAACTTGGCGTTCTCCTGCGCCAGCGAAATGCTGAAGCCGTGCATGCCGGCCTTGGCCGCGGCGTAGTTGGCCTGGCCGTACTGGCCCTTCTGGCCGTTGATCGAGCTGATCTGCACGATGCGGCCCCACTTGCGGCCGCGCATGCCGTCGATCACCGGACGGGTGACGTTAAAGCAGGCGTTGAGGTTGGTGTTCACCACGTCCATCCACTGCTCGTAGCTCATCTTGTGGAAGGTGGTGTCGCGGGTGATGCCGGCGTTGTTGACCAGGATCTCGACCGGGCCGGCCTGCGCCTCGATCTCGCGCACCATGGCCGCGCAGGAAGCTGGGTCGGACACGTCGCCCTGCACCATGGTCACTTCGACGCCTTCGCGCGTCATTGCCGCGCGCCACGCCTCGGCCTTGGCCGGGTCGCGATAATTGGTGGCGACGCGATGGCCCTGGCGGGCCAGATACCGAACGATGGCGGTGCCGATGCCGCCGGTGCCACCCGTGACCAATGCCGTGCGCTGCGTCATGCCGTTGTCTCCATAGATGCGCGAAGAAAAGCCTGGAACCCGATCCTGCCCCGGCGAGCCATGTTGCGTGGGAAACATGGCAATTCGTCTACGGCGGGACGCCGCCGTCCGCGCCATGCGCCGGGTCGAAGCGGCTCGTTCTTTATAGCGGTTTATGCTGCCGGAAGTCAGCGCTTCACGAAGCCAATCGTTCGCTGCAGTGCGGCAAACGCGCGGGATCGAAATACGCGAGCGTCTGGGACAGCAGGGCATCGGGATGGTTCGCTACCGGATCGTGCGGAAGCTCGAGAAAGCGCAGCGCGCGCCGCAGCGCGGGCAGCGGATCGCTGGGATCCACTGGATGCGCATTTTCGGACTTCGAGAGCTTGCGCCCATCCGCATCCACGGCCAGGGGCAGATGGAGATATGTCGGCGTCGGCAGGCCCAGGCAACGCTGCAGCCAGATCTGCCGCGGCGTGGAATCCAGCAGATCGTTGCCGCGCACTACCTGGGTTACGCCCTGCCAGGCATCGTCCACCACGCAGGCGAGCTGGTAGGCATAGAAGCCTTCCACTCGCTTGATCACGAAATCGCCGGCCGTCTCGCGCAGGTTCTGCCGTTGCGGACCCTGCAGGCCATCGTCGAAGGCGATCTCCATGTCAGGTACGCGCAAGCGCCACGCCGGCGGACGCGACGGGTCCGGCGGCGCCACGCAATGTCCGTCGCGATGCATGCCGCCCGCCGCGGCCAGTTCGGCGCGGCTGCACCAGCACGGGAAGACCTGGTCGTTCTCGCGCAGCTGCTGGAAGGCCGCTGCATAAGCGTCAAGGCGATGTGACTGGAACAGCGCCGGCTCGTCCGCGACCAGGCCGAACGCGGGCAGGGTGGCGAGGATGCCGCGCGCCGAACCCGGCAGCTCGCGCGGCGGATCGATGTCCTCCATCCGCAGCAGCCAGCGGCCACCGGCGTGGCGCGCGCACAGCCAGCTGGCCAAGGCGGCGACGAGGGAACCGAAATGGAGCTGGCCGGTCGGAGAGGGGGCGAAGCGTCCGCGATAGCTCATCCGGCTATTGTACCGGCGGTACCGCAGCCGCTCTTGAAACCCGCGCCTGTCGCCACGATTACCTGTGAAGCGGCAAGCGCCGCTTTCCCTTTTCATGACTGCCCGAGAGACAGCCATGCGTCGCATCGCACTGTTCCTGCTTACCAATATCGCCGTCCTGTTCCTGCTCAGCATCGTGTGCCGGCTGCTCGGCATCGACCAGTGGGCCGCCTCGCGCGGGATGGGCGGCATGACCGGCCTGCTGGTCTTTGCCGCCGTGTTCGGCATGGGCGGCGCCTTCATCTCCCTGGCCATCTCCAAGTGGACCGCGAAGATGTCCACCGGCGCCCGCGTGATCGAGCAGCCGCAGAACGAGGCCGAGCGCTGGCTGGTCGATACCGTGCGCCGCCACGCGCAGAACGCCGGCATCGGCATGCCCGAGGTGGCGATCTACGACGCGCCGGAAATGAATGCCTTCGCCACCGGCATGAGCAAGAACAGCTCGCTGGTGGCGGTCAGCACCGGCCTGCTGCAGCAGATGGACCGCGAGCAGGTTTCCGCGGTGCTGGGCCATGAGATCGGCCACGTCGCCAACGGCGACATGGTCACCCTGACCCTGATCCAGGGCGTGCTCAATACCCTGGTGATCCTGGCGGCCCGCCTGGTCGGCCGCGCGGTGGACAGCTGGCTGTCCGGCGGGCGCGACCGCGAGGGCGGCGGCATCGGCTACTTCGTGTCGGTGATGGTGCTGCAGCTGGTGTTCGGCCTGTTCGCCTCGATGATCGTGATGGCCTTCTCGCGCTGGCGCGAATTCCGCGCCGACGCGGCGGGCGCCAAGCTGGCCGGCCGCGGCTCGATGATCTCGGCCCTGCAGCGCCTGCAGGCCAATCACGGCGAGAGCACGTTGCCGCAGACCATCGCCGCGTTCGGCATCTCCGGCCACCTGGCTTCGGGCTTCCAGCGCCTGTTCATGAGCCATCCGCCGCTGGACGAGCGCATCGCCGCCCTGCAGAAGCAGGCCTGAGCACGGCAGTTCCGCTGGGAGGCGGGCGCGCGGCGCCCGCCTCCCTTGTTATTGTTCGCTCTTCATCCACGTCAGCCATCCACGCCAACGAAAGCGTCCATGACTACCGAAACCCGCAAATTCGAAGCCGAAGTCGCCCAGGTCCTGCATCTGGTGACCCATTCGCTGTACTCGCACAAGGAAATCTTCCTGCGCGAGCTGATCTCCAACGCCTCCGACGCCTGCGACAAGCTGCGCTTCGAGTCGATCGCCCAGCCACAGCTGCTGGCCGGCGACGGCGAGCTGCGCATCGACGTGAGCTGGGATCCCGAAGCCCGCACCATCACCGTGCGCGATAACGGCGTGGGCATGAGCCTGGACGAAGTGGTGGCCAATATCGGCACCATCGCCAGCTCCGGCACCCGGCGCTTCCTGGAGGCGATGAGCGCGGAGCAGAAGACCGACGCGCGCCTGATCGGCCAGTTCGGCGTGGGCTTCTATTCCGCCTTCGTGGTCGCCGACCGCGTCACCGTGCTGACCCGCCGAGCCGGCGCGCCGGTGGGCGAGGGCGTGAAGTGGGAGAGCGACGGCAAGGGCGAGTACTCGCTGGAGCAGCTGGAGCTGGCCGAGCGCGGCACCACGGTGATCCTGCATCTGAAGGCGGACGAGGACGAGTTCCTGCAGCCGTGGACGCTGAAGTCGCTGATCACGCGCTACTCCGATCACGTCGCCTTCCCGATCCGCATGCCGACCGAGCAGGACGGCAAGCCGGGCCAGGACTGGGAAACCATCAACGCGGCTTCCGCGCTGTGGACCAAGCCGAAGTCCGAGATCAGCGACGAGGACTACCAGAGCTTCTACAAGTCGCTCGGCCACGACTTCAACGACGCGCTGGCCTGGGCGCACAACCGCGTCGAAGGCAGCCAGAGCTTCACCACCCTGCTGTATATCCCCGCGCAGCCGCCGTTCGAGCTGATGATGGGCGGGCGCGACGAGCGCAAGGGACTGAAGCTGTACATCAAGCGCGTCTTCATCATGGACGCCGCGGAAGAACTGCTGCCGAACTATCTGCGCTTCGTGCGCGGCGTGGTGGACGCGGACGATCTGCCGCTCAACGTCAGCCGCGAGATCCTGCAGCAGAACCGCCAGCTCGATCGCATCAAGAGCGCCTGCGTCAAGCGCGTGCTCGACCTGCTGGAGAAGATGGCGCGCGACGAACCGGAGAAGTTCGCCACCTTCTACAAGTCCTTCGGCAATACGCTGAAGGAAGGCATCGTGGAAGACCACGCCAACCGCGAGCGCATCGCCAAGCTGCTGCGCTTCGCTTCCACCAAGGGCGAGGGTGCGGCGCAGAGCGTGTCGCTGGATGACTACATCGGCCGCATGGCGCCGGGCCAGGACATCATCTGGTACATCACCGCCGACAGCCACACCGCCGCCCTGGGCAGCCCGCAGCTGGAAGCGTTCAAGGCCAAGGGTGTCGAAGTGCTGCTGATGTCCGACCGCATCGACGAATGGATGCTCGGCAGTCTCAACGAATACGCCGGCAAGAAGCTGCAGAACGTGGCCAAGGGCGAGCTGCCGCTGGACGAGGCGGACAAGCAGCGCCAGGAAGAAGCCAGCAAGGCGGCCGAGCCGCTGCTGCATAAGCTCAAGGAACTGTTGGGCGATCGGGTGAAGGACGTGCGCGTGTCGGCGCGCCTCACCGACTCACCATCCTGCCTGGCGCTGGCGGATTCCGAGATGGCGCCGCACCTGGCGCGCCTGCTGCGCGAAGCCGGGCACGAGATGCCGGAGAGCAAGCCGACGCTGGAGATCAATCCGCGCCACGCGCTGCTGCAGCGGGTCGAGGCGGAAGGCGACGAGGGCAAGGCGGGCGATCTGGCCAATCTGCTGCTGGAGCAGGCGGAAATCGCCGCCGGCGCACAGCTGCCGGACCCGGCGGCGTTCGTGCAGCGCATGAATCGCGTACTGCTGGGCTGAAAAAACCAGCCGGCTCCGCACATGAAAAAAGCCCGCCGGCGACGGCGGGCTTTTTCATTGGCCGGGCGTTGCGTTTCAGCGGCCGCGGCTGGCAGGCGCTGCGCTTGGTGCGGCGGCGGGTGCGTGGCCCATCGACGGCATCGATTGCATCGCCGGCGCCGCTGGCATGCCATATCCCGCCCTGCCTGGAGAACCAGAGAAGCTCCGCCCGATCTGGTATTGCGAGGGGGACATGCGCCGCGGGAAATCATCGTTGGCCAGCATCAGCCGGCGCCCGTCCAGGTTGACCCAGTGCCAGCGGCCGATCGGCACCGGTTGCGCGGAAAGGTAGGCGAAGCCGGCGTCGTAGTTGCCGTCGTCGCGGGGCGAGGTCTTCAGCGCCACGTTGATGACGCACTGGCTGCTGATCGCCTTGCCTTTCCAGTGCGCAGGGCCGGTGACCATCTCATCCAGATTGGTGCGCAGCAGCCGTTCGATATTCGGCGGCAGGTGCATCGCCGGCGAGGCCTCGGTGATCTTGCCCGCGGCGTCGACATTGACCAGCACCGGCAGGGTCTTCAGAGGGAAATCGCTGAGCGATTCGCTCGCTGCCGTCGCCTGGGACGCGACGAGCGTGATGCCCAGTACCACGAGGAAACGTAAACGCTTCATGGCTGACTCCTTGTATGGAGGTTGGGGAAACCTCCGGGTCGCAGGGACGACCTCCTCCCGCGATGGGAGACTGTGATCTTGGCCCGCAGCAGTGTCAACGCACCAGGGCCGCGGCCAGGCTACCGATCCGTTGCGCCTCGATGCCGATCTCGCGCAGCTGGCCGGTGGGCGAGGGGCTTTGTCCGCAGAAGAACAGTCCTGGCGCCGCGGCCTGGCCGGTGACGCGCGGCTGGCCGCGGGCATCGAGGGCTTCGGGCGCATCCGGTAGCAACGAGCGCAGGTCGGCGCGGAAGCCGGTGGCGAGGATCACCGTGTCGAACGATTCGGTGACCGGCTGCCCATGCGTAGCGGGGGAGGGCTCGAACGCCACGCCATCCGCCGTAAAGCGTTCGATGCCGCCGCGCACCTTGATACGGCCGGCGCGGATCGCCGCCACCGTGCCGATATCCAGCAGGGGAATCTTGCCGTCCTCGGCGATCATCCGGCGCGGACCCTTCGGCGCTTTCACCAGGCCGAGGCGCTCGATGGAGCCGACGGCGAGCCGGATCGCCGGCGCATTGAGCGCGTCGGCGAGCGCCGGCGGCAGACGGGCCTGGCTGACGGCCCAGGTCAGGATCGGCAGGCCGAGCAGCTCGCGCGGCAGGATGCAGACGGGGCTGCGCACCGCCATGCTCACGTCGATGCCTGCTTCAGCCAGATCCAGCGCGATCTCGCCGCCGGAGTTGCCGAAGCCCACCACCAGCACGCGCTGGCCGGCGTAGGGCGCGGGATGGCGGTAGGCACTGCTGTGCAGCACTTCGCCGGGGTAGCTGGCCTGCCCCAGCCACGAGGGTACGTTTGGAAAATCCGCCCAGCCCGTGGCGATCACCACCACCGGCGCGGTCCATTCGCGCGTCGCCGTTTCCACGCGCCAGCCCGGTTCCGTCCGGTGGATCGCGCGGGCCGCGCAGCCGAACTCCGGCCGCAGCCCGAAGTGCGCCGCATAGCTTTCCAGATAGGCCACCACCTGAGCCCGCGACGGATAGCGCGGGTAGTCGCGCGGCATCGGCAGTCCGGGCAGGCTGGAGTGGCCGCGGTCGGTGTGCAGATGCAGACGGTCGTAATGGCGGCGCCATACCGCGCCCACCGTGGCGGCTTTTTCCAGGATGGCGGTGCGCAGGCCGTGCCGGCCGAGCATCGCCGCGCAGGCCAGGCCGGCGGGGCCTGCGCCGATGACCAGGGCATCCGTGTCGTCCATCGGTAGCTGCCTTTGCCGGGTGGCGGTGGTCGATTATGAGCCTGTCCACTTCGTCTTCGCGCCGGGCCGGCGAAGGTCGCGGCGAAGCTGCGAAACTAGCGGCTTTCCCGCCAGCCCCCTCGGTGCCGATGACTGCCCTGATCCTGCTGTTCGCCTGCCTCCTGCTCGGCCTGCTGGTGCAGCGCTATGCGCGCACGCCGGCGGGCACCGTGCAGGGCATCAACTGGTGGGTGATCAATATCGCGCTGCCGGCGCTGGTGCTGCAGCTGGTGCCGCGGGTGCAGGTCGATGCGCAGCTATGGTTTCCGGTGGCCACCATGTGGATCACCTTTTTCGGCGCCTGGGCGCTGTTCGCCATGCTGGGGCGCTGGCTGGGCTGGTCGCGCGGGCGCATCGGCGCGCTCACCCTGGTCTGCGGGCTGGGCAATACCTCGTTCATGGGCTATCCGCTGATGCAGGCGCTGCACGGCGCGGAAGGGCTGACCCTGGCGGTGGTGGCCGACCAGCTTGGCTGTTTTCCGCTGCTGGCTTCGGCTGGCGTGGTGGTGGCCAATCTGTATGGCGGCGGCACTACCGACCCGCGCCAGATCGTGCGCCGGATCCTGACTTTTCCGGCCTTTCTCGCCCTGGTGGTGGGCGGCGTCGTCGGCGCCTTGGGCGGCTGGCCACCGGTGATCGACGGCGTGCTGGGACCGGTCGGCAATACGCTGACGCCGCTGGCACTGTTCTCGGTGGGCCTGCAGTTCAAGTTCCGCCTGGGCGAGCGGCAAGCGGGCCCGCTGGCGCTGGGACTCGCATGGAAGCTGGCGCTGGCGCCCTTGCTGAGCCTGGCGGCAGGCCTGGCCGCGGGCGTGGGCGGACTGGTGCTGACGGTCGGAGTGCTGCAGGCGGCGATGGCGCCGATGATTTCGGCGGCGATCCTGGCCGACGAGCATGGGCTGGAGCCTTCCCTGGCCAATACCGTGCTGGGCGCCGGCATCGTGCTTTCGCTCGCCACGGTGCCTTTGGCGAACCTGCTGCTCGGCGGATAATGCGCGCATGACCGCTTCCAACGAACTCGCCGCCGTGCGCGCGGACGTGTGGCTCTGGGCCGCGCGCTTCTTCAAGACCCGCAGCCTGGCCAAGCAGGCCATCGACGGCGGCAAGATCGATGTCAACGAAGCCGGCTGTAAGCCGGCCAAGACCTTGCATGTCGGCGACCGCCTGCGCATCACCCGCGGCGAGGAGCGCCTGGACGTGGAAGTGCTGGGTTTAAGCGAAAAACGCGGCCCGGCGCCAGCGGCACAGGCGCTTTATCGCGAGACCGAAGCCAGCCTTGCCGCGCGCGAACAGGCGCGTGAACAGCGCCGCCTGATCGGGGCCGCAGGCCCGTTGCGGCGCCCGGACAAGCAGGAACGTCGGGAATTGCGACGGCTCAAGGATTCCCTCTGAGCAGCGCATCGCAGTTTGTCCGGCTCTTCTGAGCGAGCATCTGCACCGGCTACGGCGCGGCGCGATGGCGTGTTCCGCCCCGGCAGCAAGCGGAAAAAGGGGCCGCGCATCATGTCTGGAATCGAATTCTTCAAGCGCCTGCTCGGCGCCGTGCCTGAGCAGGCGGAGCCTGTGCGCATGCAGGCGGCGGAAGGCGCGCGCGTGCTGATGGTCGACGATTCGCCGACCCTACTGGCCG